>OGXN01000008.1_pt1 | contig 239110 bp, 223 predicted proteins | sample 1576281 | NCBI WGS metagenome assembly OGXN01 (sample SAMEA3541494, study PRJEB24748) | human gut metagenome | biome: human gut; feature: human-associated habitat; material: faeces | place: China | collected 2012
CCCTGCTACCCCTGCTACCCCTGCTACCCCTGCTACCCCTGCTACTTCCTCTGTCCCTACTTCCTCCTCCACACCTCCTTCCCCCCTTGCCTGCTGGAAAAAAGGATTCCGGCATTATGCGGATTTCCGGGGCTGCGCTTCCCGCGCGGAATTCTGGTGGTTCATGGCTCTTCCCCTTCTGGCCCTGATTCCGGCCATGACAGGGTATATCCTGACGGACTGGCTCCAGATTCAGGATACAAGACTGAGCATTTACGGAGACGCCCTGACCATCCTCCTGTGGGCGGCCATGATCGTTCCCTGCGCCGCGGCGGCATTCAGACGCCTGCATGACACTGGCAGGAGCGGCCTCTGGATTCTCTCCCTGCTCCTTCCCTTCGGCCTGGGGCACCTGATCTTTTTCTACCTGACGCTGGGTGAAAGCAAAACGGACGGCAACAAGTACTGCCGCCGTCCCGGGCCCGTGCCTGCCGACGCTCCCGCCACCGCCGGGGACAAGCCTGAAAAGCCCTTCACGCCGTTTTACCTTTACTGGCTCATCAGCCTCAGAAAGCTGACCACGCTGGCCGGACGGGCCTCCCGTGCGGAGTTCTGGTCCTTCTTCCTCCTTTCCGTGCTTCTGTTCCTGCCGCTGGGCTACAGCATGATAGACGTAGACAGCAATCCGCTGGGATTCTACGTTTCCCCGTCCGAGCAGATCCTGGTGTACACCACCCATCCGCAGGACGCCCTCATCCTGCTGGCCCACGCCTGTTTCAACCCCACCTTTTACTTTTTTTACCAGTCCGGAGAGCTCAGCATGCTTTCCCTGGAGCTTCTGGCCACCGTGGCGGGGCTCAACATCCTGTTTAACATACCGGTGGCCGTACGCCGCCTGCATGACAGCAACCTGAGCGGAAAATTCATCCTTATTCCCATCCTCATTTTCATCGTCACCTTCGTTCTGGTTTTCCTGCTGCGCCTGATTCCGGGGGACATGGCTCCCTACGTGACCTATCTGGCCATGGCCTCCAACCTGATGGATCTGTTTTCCATCCTCTTCCTGTCCATGATGCTGCTTAAAAGCTCTTCCGCCGCCAATGATTACGGCGTGCTGCCGCAAAAAATAACCGTATCCTGAAAACAGGATACGGCCGGAAACCAATCAAAAGCGGCTTTTGCCTGAAGGCGCAGAGCGTCAATCCCCGAAACACACGCCCAAGTCACGCGCCGTGCGCACCAGCTGGCAGTCAGGGTCCACCAGCTTCAGGGTCTTCACGGCCTCCTCAATGGGAACGGCGGTCATTTTAGTCCCCCGCAGGGCCACCATGCAGCTGAACTTGCCCTTTTCCACCAGCTCCACAGCGTAACTGCCGAACCGGACGCCCAGAATGCGGTCATAGGCGCAGGGAGAGCCGCCGCGCTGAATGTGCCCCAGCACGCAGGAGCGGGTTTCAATTCCCGTAGCTTCCTCAAGTTTTTTGGAGATCACCTTGCCGATGCCTCCCAGGCGCACTTCCCCCTGGGTCTTTTCATCCAGCAAAACCAGTTCATCCGCCAGGCGGGCCCCTTCGGACACCACCACCAGGATTTCCCGCTGCCCGGCCGCCTTGCGCGCCTTGATGCACTCCACCACGTTTTCAATGGAGAACGGAATTTCCGGCAGCAGAATCACATCCGCGCTTCCGGCGATGCCGCCTTCCAGGGCAATCCATCCCGCGTGCCGCCCCATTACTTCCACCACCATCATGCGCTGGTGCGCGTTCGCCGTGGTTTCCAGACGGTCCAGGGACTCGGAAACGATGGAAACGGCACTGTAGAAGCCAAAGGTCACGTCAGTCGCGCCCAGGTCATTGTCAATGGTCTTGGGCACTCCCACCACGGGAAGGCCTATTTCAGAAAGTAAAAGGGCCGTGGACTGGGAGCCGTCCCCGCCCACGACGATCAGGGCGTCCAGGCCCAGCCGCCGGATGGTGGCTTTTGTCTTTTCCAGCACCGCGGGTTCAATCGCCCCCTTCTGGTCCACACCCACCTTGATGGCAAAGTTCCCCTTGTTCACGGTTCCCAGAATAGTGCCTCCCCTGGCGCGCAATCCGCGGCAGCCGGCTGGAGTCAGCCATTCAAACCGTTCATCATCCTCCGTAGACAAAAGTCCCTCAAACCCATCGTAAAAACCTACAACGTTCCAGCCGCGGCGGGAAGCCGCGCCCACAACACCCTCAATGACTGCATTCAACCCGGGAGAGTCACCCCCGCTATTCAAAACACCGATGTTCATATTCGGTGTCCCTTATAGCAGAAAATTCCGGGGCCGTCTACTTCCTATCGCTTCTCTGCGCCAGATTTCATGGGAAGCTGGACGAACTCCTTGGGGTCCTTCATGTCCATGCCGGAAGCCTGCCAGTTTTCCCACACCCGCCAGCCGCTGGTCATCATCTGCTTGGCAAGGGGATAACGTTGCGCGGAGCCCAGCACCACAATGATCATGCGCTGGGGGTAAATCACCTCCGTGCCCGTCTGGGGGCTGCGGCGGGAAATGGCGTTGCGCGTGACGCTGAGCAGCAGGCACGGGCCGGCGGCGCGGGAGGTGCCCGCCTTGATGCCGTCCACGCCGGGAGAGCTCATGAGCTTGTTGTTGTTGGAGATGTCGTACATCGTCATGCCCTTGGTCTGGGACTGCACGCCTATGCGGCGGCTCGCCTGGGAGACGATGTAGCAGAAGGCCGGGTTCTGCATGCTGTACGCGCCCAGCAGGGCCATGTCCAGCGCGCAGGATTCAGTGACGGAGTTGCCCGCGTCCAGCCCGTGGGGAGCGGTAAAGCGCGTCTTGGACATCCTCAGGGAACGGGCCAGATTGTTCATTTCCGTCACGAAGGCGCCAATGGGGGAACCGCCGCCACGGCGGGAGACCAGGTCACGGCCCACAAAGGAGGCGACCGTCAGGGCGGACACGTTGTCCGAACCCAGCAGGGTGGAATACAGCGCGTCCCGGAGCGTCAGGCGGTCACCCGGCTGCAGGTCCATGGGATTGCCTGCGCGGAGTCCGAACGCCTCCTGGGGAACGGCGATGAAGGTATCCAGCGGCAGGCGCGTGCGGGCCACCCAGTCCAGCGCCACCATGGCGGTGGCTACCTGGGAAAGGCTGGCTACGGGCCTTTTGGCTTCCGCATTGAAGCTGAAAAGGAGCTTGCCGGAATTGGCCTCAATGGCAATGTAACTGGGCTTTTCCTGCGCCCGGGCGGAGAACTGGAATACACAGGCCAGGGTCAGGAGGAATAGAGATAGCTTTTTCATGGCGGGACCGGCGGGATAGTGCCCGTTCCCCCCGCGTTTGAAAAGTCTAAAATGTTTTCCATGCACCACTTATATGTCATGACACGGAAAAACGCATTGACCTTTCGTCTCCTATCCTATTTGTTGGAGGAAGCCGCCCCCTCCAACGGGAGCATTACGTACCTGCCCAGCGCCATGACCAGCATTCAATTCTTCTACAGCCGGGATTTCCCGGGGAACGTCCTGCTCTCCAATGCCCGGCAGGCGCTGGAGCATCTGGGCATGGATGTGGAAATACAGGAGACGGAAGCCGCTCCGGAACAAGCCGGCTGTACGCTGCCAGCCCTCGCTATTGACGGGGAAATCGCCGTTTCCGGCGTGGAGCCTTCCGTGAGCGAGCTTGAACTCCTCTTTAAAGACCGCGAGCGGATGCAGGAAGAAGATTCCTCCTGCGGCGCGTGCGGCACGGGGTGCGGCGGCATGCATTGTGGGAAGGGCTGCTCCGGGTGCGGTAAGAACGGGGAAAGCTCCGGCATGGCGGGCAGGATCATCGGCTTTGTGATCCTGCTCATCATCCTGTTTACGGCGGCAAAAATCCTCTCCTGAATCATTCCCCGTGCGGAAAAAGCGCCGCGCACGGCCACGCCCCTTCCCCCGCTTCCCATGGCGGCTTTTCAAGCGGCGGGCGCACTCTTCTTCCATGCACGCGGGCAGGCTTGATAATTTCTTGAATTCCCCCCTTCAGCAGGACACAGTAACGGCATGCGCTCCTTCTTCGGTTCCATTCTCCTGATCCTGGTGCTGGCCGCCCTTGGCGCCACCATTTATTACCACTGGTCCACCAACTCCCATCTGGAATTCGAACTCCGCAATCCTGACGAACCGGAAAAAACCACCCAGGTCATCAACATGGAAAAGCGCGCCGCCTCCCTGCAACCCGCCCCTGCCGCGGAAGAACCCATCCCCTTCGCGGAAGAGATTCCGGCGCCCGCACCCGGTCCGGAAGAAGCCGCGGAATCCTAACCCCTCCATGTTCCATCCCATGAAGCCGGTCATCGGATACACGCTGGGCGACCAGTCGGGCATAGGCCCGGAAGTCATTTCCGCCGCGCTTGCCTCCGGAGAACTCCCGGAGGAAGCGGAATACCGCCTCATCGGCGCCAGGGTGGACGTTCCGGCGGGAAGACCGAATCCGGAATCAGCCAAATACGCCTTTGAACATCTGGAGCAGGCGGCACGCGCCCTCCGGGAAGGGACCATTGACGCCGTGGTCACCGCCCCCGTCTGCAAGGAAACCCTGCATGAAGCAGGGTTCCGCTGGCCGGGGCAGACGGAATTCTTTGCGGAACGCCTGGAAACGGATAATTACGCCATGTGCCTGACCGGAAAACGGCTGACGGTGGGTCTGGCAACCATCCACACGTCCCTTCAAAGCGTGCCGTCCCTGCTGAATACCGCGGAACTGGTCCGCATCGGAACCCTTCTGAAGGATTTCTGCCTCCGCAAGGGCATTCACCGCCCGCGCATCGCCCTGGCGGCCCTGAACCCCCATGCGGGAGAACACGGAGCCTTCGGGGACGAGGACGAAGCCATCATCGCCCCGGCCGTGGAGCAACTGGCCATTTCATGCCCGGACGCCGTGTTTGACGGCCCTGCCGTCCCGGACTGCGTGTACCGTGACGCCGTGGAAGGCTGCTATGACGCCGTGCTGGCCCCCTACCATGACCAAGGGCTGATTCCCCTGAAGCTGGTGGACTTCCACACCGCCGTCAACGTCACTCTGGGCCTTCCGCGCCCCCGGCTGAGTCCGGACCACGGAACGGCTTTCAGCCTGGCGGGCACCGAAAAGGCCAACCCTTCCAGCACCATTCACGCCTTCCAGCTGGCCGTTCGGATGACACAAGGGCGTTAACGGGCCTCTTCCTTCCGGAGCTTTTCCTGCCACACCCGGGCGGCCCGTTCCGGAGCAGACACCCAGTATTGGAACGTTTCCTCCGCAAGCGGGCTCTCATCCTCCCACAGGAGCAGGGAAATGGTCAATATGTCTATGGCGGAACGCTCCAAGGCATCCCTGTCATGTTCCTGCTTCTGCAGCCAGCACCATTGTTCCGGCGTCAGTGGAGGAAGCCTGGAAAACCTCTCCGTCTCCTCCACCTTCCGGTCCGCATAACGGCGGATCAGTAAAAACAGCCTCTCACGGGAAATCCGGGAAACCGTACCCTCCAGAAGCCCAAGAACCTCGTCATTCCAGCATGCTTGCAGCGTTTCTTCCAGACTGCCGTTGACCAGCGGGTCGTGGTCTATCCCATAAGACAGGGAAGATTCAGGATTCATTTTCCAGGCCAGCAGCTTTTCATAGGAATCCCCATTGGGAGACGACGGCAGGGGAAGTTCCGCCTGAGCTATGAAATCATCCAGGGAGTCTATCGCCGTCTTGGACGCCCACATCAGCCTGCGCAACGCGGAAAATCCTTCTTCCGCCTCCTCATGGGTAATGACGCCGTCATCCTCCAGTTCCGATAAAGAAACGATCTCCTCCTTTTTTTCCTGTTTCCTGCTCTCCGCCATCTTCTTGAACAACCGGACCTCCGCATCAGCCATCCGGCACCATTCCCGCGTTGAAGGCTCACCGGACATGAACGCCTCCCTCCACGCCTTTTCCACCCGGGACGCCTCCCGGCTCAATTCCTCCACCACTTTTTTACAGGAGGGTGAATCATTCACCTGGCTGCCGACCATCTCCACAGCTTTGGTAAACGTATCGTCTCCCACCACATCCACCATCCGGACGCCGGAACGGGCGCTGCCGCAGCAAAGGCACCCGGCCAGAAGCGCCATGCAGAACAATTTCATCATGAACGGATCATTGTCAACCATGCACGGAAAGTCAACCTCTTCCGCGGGTTCTCCCCCTTATCCCCTCCTCCGGCGGGAATAAAATGCAGGAAACGGGCCGTTCCCCAAAACAAGGTAAAAAATAGGCTTGCTTTCTGGCGGCAATCATTGCACCTTACTTGCCCGCAAGGTGCGCACCGTTCGCACGACACATTTCTAATTATCACAAGACCATGAGAAATTACGAAGCTCTTATCGTATTCAACATGAAGGGTACGGAAACCCCCGTTGAGGAGTTGATCAATACCGTAGCCGCTACGATGAAGGAAGAAGGCGCCGACATCACCAAGACCGAAAACGCCGGACGCCGTGAATTCGCCTATGAATCCAACCACCTTTCCGCCGGCCAGTACGTGACCTACACGTTCTCCGCGGAACCTTCCGCCATCAGGACCATCCGCGAACGCCTTCGCCTGAATCCCCAGATTCACCTTCAGTACTACAAGGTGATCGCCTAAATCCGGCACATGCGGACGAAGCATCCGCTCCTTGCTTTTTTATTAAAAGGACCGCCTCTTTACGGAGGCGGTCCTTTTCTTTTACGGGTAATTTACCCCTTCAAAGACGCACACTTGCGACTCTTTAATAGACATTGGCCGCTTTTGAGGCGATGTTCCGCAGCAACTGGCGGATGGGGGCAACAGGAGGCAGATTTTCCACGCCGTATTCCCTGGCAATTTTTTCCATGTGGGGAAAGCTGATCCACGTGCTGCCTTCCTTATCCTCCCAGACGGCAATGCGCAGGGGCAGTTCCGTGGCGATGCCCGGATTTCCGAGCATCAGGTTGGTGCCCACCTTGGGGGAGCCAAAGATGACCACCTTGGAGGGGGGCATTTCCAGCCCCGCTTCACGGGCGTTTTTCCCGTGGTCAATCCGGGCAAAGACGGGAATGGATTTTTCCGCCAGAATCTTTTCAATGCGTTCCATGGTTTCATCCACGCCAAACACGCTTTCATAAAGATACAGGGAATTGTCATCCAACTGGCCGGAGCCGAGCTTGGGATCCAGCGCTCCGGCAATGCGGCGCGCCAGGTTAGTGAGGTCCACGCCTTCCTTGTTTGCCGTCAGCGTCACGCACACCAGTTCGGAAGGGGCCGTGAACCGGCAGATGTAGGAGGAAAAGCCGGGAACGCCGCCCTTGATGTCCATCAGACCCTTGTGGTGCGGAAACTGCCAGCCCGCCATGGCCGGGACGATTTTCCCATTGTCCAGGCGGATGGGCTTGTAAATCATGTCCCGGTGCTTTTCATCCTTCACCAGGATGGAGCCGGCCAGGCAAATGTCCCAGAAGCTTATTTCCTGCGGAGTGGACCAGATGTCTGAAAAACCGCGCAGGGAGGAGCGCGCAGGCGGAGGAACGGATTTCACGACACCGTCCTTGACGGCATATCCCGCCGCCGTTTCCGCCGGGTTCACATATCCCACACGGGATTTGAAGAGGGTATGCTCGTTGTCACGCTCACGCACGTTATCCTGCTGTACGGCACCCAGGTCCTTGCCAAACATGGTGTGCTGAAGGCCCAGGGGCTGGAACTGGTTTTCCCGGACAAATTCCTCATAGGGCATGCCCGCCACCGCATCAATGACCATGGACAGGAGAAGGAAGTTCGTGGCGCTCTGCCGCACGTCCGTTCCGGAGGGGAATTCCAGGTCATTCAACCTGACCAGGGAAAGGAGTTCACCCGGATCATAATCCCTCCCCATATCAAACTGGGGGGATTTCCTGTAGTCCGGAATGCCGGAAGAGTGCTGCAGCAGCTGGAGCACGGAGACGTTCTGCCAGGCTTCCGGCAGCCCCGCCACGTAACGGGAAACCTTGTCATGGATGTCCATTTTCCCTCTCTCCACCAGCTGGAAGGCGGCTATGGCGGCATATCCCTGGGAGATTTCCGCCGCTGGCCACAGGGTATTGGTGGAAGCCAGAAGGCCGGTTTCCGCATTGGACACGCCGTACCCGACTACGCGGGGAATGTAGGGAGCCTGGACAATCGCAAGCGTCATGCCGGGAATTTTTTCCTCCTGCATGAAATCATAAATCAACTGGTCCATGGATTGGCCGAGGTATTCTACCCTGGAATCTCCCCGCCCTTCGGACGGAAGATGAATGGCTGCTGAGTCTTGAGTGGACATTTTAGTGGGGGTTTTGTTTGCAAGTGCGGGGAGGCCGCCCAGCATGCACACGCATGCCAGCATTCCCCCTGTTAACCTGAACGAATTATTCATGGCGTCTGTTTTATAAGACCCTATTTCCTGAATATGGTTCATTAACTTGTCATCAGCATTCCCAAAATGCCGCAGAAAAATCCTCCCTGCCCTCCACCCTCCCGGGAAATATTCAGCCAGGCCAGGTTCCTGCAACGGAAGGATTACAGGGAAATGAAGTTTTCCAGCAGCTTTACTCCCAGCTTCTGGCTTTTTTCCGGATGAAACTGGGTGGCCACCAGATTGCCGCGCCTGATGGCGGCGGCAAAACGCACGCCGTACGTGCAGAAAGCGGCCGCCAGGGAGTCATCCTCCGGCCGGGGATAATAGGAGTGCACAAAGTAGAAGTACGGGTCTTCCCCCATGCCCTTCCAGACGGGATCCGCAGGATTGGAGAGGGTGAGCCGGTTCCACCCCATGTGGGGCACCTTGAGTTCCGATTCCGGGAAACGGACAACGCTCCCCTTGAAGATGCCCAGCCCGGGCACCTGCCCGTCTTCCTCCCCGTTTTCAAAGAGGACCTGGTAACCCACGCAGATGCCCAGGAACGGCCTGTCCCGTTCTATCCAGGTCCGGATCAGGGGCACCAGCTCCTGGCGACGCAGCTTTTCCGCGCAGTCTCCAAAGGCTCCTACGCCCGGCAGCACCAGATGGGTGACGCCTGCGGCGTCCTCCGGCGTGCGGACCAGATGCCCGTTCACGCCGGCGGCCTCAAAGGTGTTCAGAACGCTGCGGAGGTTGCCCGCGCCGTAATCAATCACGCCGAGTTTCATGGGCTTACAGCATTCCCTTGGTTGAAGGAAGGGTTCCGGCAGCCCTGGGGTCAATGGCGGCAGCCTGGCGCAGCGCGTGGGCAATACCCTTGAAGATGGATTCCGCGATATGGTGGCCGTCCCTGCCGTAAAGCACTTCCACGTGCAGGTTGCAGCGCAGGTTGTTGGCCAGGGCGCGGCAGAATTCCTCGCAGAGGGTCAGCGGAAAGTTGGGTGCGTCCGGCAGGCCGCCCTCCGGAATGCGGAAGACCACGTACGGACGGTTGCTCAGGTCCATCACCACGCGCGTCAGGGTTTCATCCATGGGCAGGTAGGAGCAGCCGTAGCGGGCGATTCCCTTCTTGTCCCCCAACGCGTTTTTGATGCATTCCCCCAGAACAATTCCCACGTCCTCCACCGTGTGGTGGGCGTCCACCTCCAGGTCTCCCCTGGCTTGGAGAGTGAGGTCCGCCAGGGAATGGCGGGCCAGCAAATCCAGCATGTGGTCAAAAAACGCATGGCCCGTGGCGACAGCGGCACATCCCGTGCCGTCCAGGTTCAGTTCCATGCTGATGTCCGTTTCACCGGTGACCCGTTTGCAAGAAGCGTTCCTCATGCGACTCTTCTATACCGAAGCCGCTACGGAAGAAAGCAGGAAATACCCCATGGGGAAAGATTTGCCCCCTTTTCCTTCAAAAAACTGCGTGGCGCGGTAAAAAGACCATGCAGCCGGAACCCCGCCGCCAGAAAAAATCCCGGGAGCCTTTTATATCAACCAACGCGGGGTGAATGGACTGGTACAGCCTGACGGACAGAACGGATTCAGTCTTTACTTGTTCCATCCTGTCCGTGAAGACTATTTCTCCAGGATTCCCGGAGGGTCTTTTCTGCGGAAAAAGCCGGGTTATTTTTTCTTGGCCTTGGCAGCGGCGGCACGCTCCTCCTGGCGCTTCTTGTCCCGGTCTTCACGGGCTTTGCGCGCGGCTTCCGCGCGTTCCGCGCGTTCACGGGCACGTTGCTCCTGCAGGCCCACGCGCACCGTTTCCGTCAGTTCCTCATAGTATTCCCGGGGAACCTGCGCGGTGCGGACATCCGCCAGGGCCTCCATGGCCTCGTCAAATTTTTTCTCGTCACACAGGGTCCAGGCCTTTTCCAGAGCGGCGGAACCGGCTCCTTTTTCCGGTTCCTGGTTTTTCAGGCGTTCCGCATCCGTAGCGGCCACCAGCTTGACATCCCTCATGGCTTCCAGGGAACCCGCAGTAGGTTCATACCAGCGGTCCCCGCGTTCCTTGACCTTCTTGCGGTAGGCCCGGTACACTTCCGTGAGCTGGTTTTCGCGCTCGCGGATGGCGGTTTGCCTTTTTTGGAAAGCATCCATCAGGAGCTGGCGCTGTTCCTTCGTCAGCTTGGGGTCCCCGCGGCGCTTTTCCTCTTCTTTTCTCAAGATTTCACGTTCCTTTTCCAGAGACTTTTCCTTGGCGGCGATCATGACCTCCAGCTTGCGGTTGAGCTGGCCGGCGATTCTGGAAGCGTCCGGATAGGCGTCCGCCAGGGCGGCGGAGCCGGGGTAGCCGTCACGCATGCGGTCATACACGGCCATGGCCTGGTAGGGATTGCGGACGGCAAGCGCCTTGAAGCGCTTCAGCAGTTTGTTGGCCTCATGGTCGTACTTGGTGCGTACGGTGACTTCCGCCTCCTCCTTGGCTTCCTGCGCGGCCTGGGCGCCTTCCACCAGCTTCTTTTCCTCCAGCAGAACCACCACCCTGGCCCGGGCCTTCACGGCGGCGTCATGGGCAAGCCCCTGGGGGTTCTTCTTAATGACCTTGTCCAGATCAGCCACGGCGTTTTCCAGCTCCTTGGCATTCATGGCTTCCGGCTTGGCGTACGTCTTGGTGATCTTGGCGGACTCCAGTTCATCCGGAGTCGCCTTCCTGATGGATTCAATCAGCTCCCTCTTGATGGTCAGGGAATCCTTGATTCCTCCGGCTACGGGAACCAGGAGGCTCACGCTTTCCGGGGTTTCTACCTCCACGGTGCAATCCTTGTAAATGGTTCCATCCTTGAGTTTTACTTCATCCGCCGCAGCGAGCGGAACGAGTGCGGCCAGCGCCAACATGAGGGACTTGTTCATAAATCTAAGGCTTTTTCCAAATTGATCTGACGAGTACTTATCCTGCACTTTACCAGAAGACGCCATCTTGGCGACAAAAAAAAGCCCGGAGCCGTAAAAACGGTTCCGGGCCCTGAGAGATAAAATCAGGCCGTCAGGCTTACTTGGCAGCGGGGGCTTCTTCAGCAGCCGGAGCGGCTTCCTCCGTGGAAACGCGGGGGGCTTCCACGATGGCCACGATCACGTCGCCGGCCAGTTCCGTGTTCACGCCGGAGGGCAGCTTGAGATCGGCAATGCGGAGGGTTTCACCCAGCTTCAGGCCGGAGATGTCAGCCGTGATGGCTTCAGGCAGGTTTTTCACCTGGCAGATGATGGCCAGTTCATGAATGGTCTGGTCCAGCACGCCGCCCAGGGCCACGCCGGCAGCTTCACCTTCCAGAATGACGGGAACGATGGAGTGGATGACCGTGGTATCGGTAACGGCCTGGAAGTCCACATGCACGCAGGAGTTGGTGATGGGGTTGTGCTGCACTTCCTTGAGAAGAGCCTTCACGATCTTGCCGTCGATGTCCAGAGCCACCAGAATGTGTTCGGAAACGGCGGAAGCCAGCATGCGGGAGAATTCGCGGGCGTCAACCTGTACATTGACGTTGTCAAAACCGGGACCGTAAACCACGCCGGGGACCAGGCCCTGGCTGCGGAGTTGCTTCAGATTACCGGAGCCGCAGGCTCTCGTTTCGGCCTTGAGGGAATGGGATGTAGCCATGTCTTATAGAGGCAATATTGAGTGTTGATTGATAATGTTTCCTAATCGGGTTCAGGCAGAGGCCCCGCCGGGATTTCTGAACCCGCGTAAACCGATACTCAGGTCAGGGCGCAGGACTCTGCACTAAAATTGTCTAAATGTCAAACAATGATGATACGGATTCTCCGTCATGAATGCGCCGCACGGCATGGCCCAGCAGGTCTCCCACGCTGATGCAGTCCACCTTGGGGCCATGGGCCATGGGAACAGTGTCTGACGTGAGAACGCGTTCAATGCAGGAGCCGGCAATGCGCTCGCGGGCCATGTCTCCCAGCACGCCGTGGGAAACGCAGGCAAACACGCGCTGTGCGCCGCGTTCCTTCAGGATGTTGGCCGCGGCGCACAGGGTGCCGGCGGTTTCCGTCATGTCGTCAATGAGGACGGCGTCACGGCCTTCCACGTCACCGATGACGTTCATGGCTTCCACATGGGTGGCGTTGACGCGGTGCTTGGCTACAATGGCCAGTTCCGCGCCCAGGGCGTCCGAATAGGCGCGGGCCATTTTCACGCCGCCTACGTCCGGAGAGACGACGACGAGCTTCTGGAGGTCCTTGACATAGTTCTCACGCAGGTGGCGGATCAAGACGGGAGCGGCGTAAAGGTGGTCCACCGGAATATCAAAGAAGCCCTGGATCTGGGCTGCGTGCAGGTCCATGGTGAGCACGCGGTCCACGCCGGCGGCGGTGAGGAGGTTGGCCACCAGCTTGGCGGTAATGGGAACGCGGGGCTGGTCCTTGCGGTCCTGCCGGGCGTACCCGAAGAAGGGCACCACCGCGGTGATGCGTCCGGCGCTGGCGCGGCGGGCGGCGTCCACCATCACGCACAATTCCATAATATTATGGTTGGTGGGGGGGCAGGTGGGCTGGATGAGAAAGACATCCTTGCCGCGGATGTTTTCATTTATCTTTACAAAACTTTCCCCATCGGGGAAAGTGTTCACCGTGACGTCCGTCAACTGAATGCCTACGCTTTGCGAAATGCGTTCCGCAAGTTCTCTGTGTGCTGTACCGCTGATAATCTTCATACCGGAAACTGAAAAGCGGACGCATTCTGAACACAGGTCCACATAATCGCAATACTTAATTCTCACAATTTGATTTTTCTCCATGATGGGTTCATCCGCTCCAGATGCAAAAGAGAGATTTCTAACCGTTCCCATGGCCGCCGTCCTGGCCGCCTGCGCCATTCTGCTGGCGTGGTCCTACCTGGCGTTTCCGGAATTCGGCTCCTCCGGGAATGCCAACAGCATCCAGTGGCTCATTTCCTCCTGGAACAAGCAGACGGATTATGAACACGGCTGCCTGGTGGCTCCCATCATCGCCTTCATGCTGTACCACGCCAGGAATAAGGTAGCGGAAGCCGCCAGGCGCATCGACTGGCGCGGACTGGTTCTTTTCATCCCGGCGTGCCTGCTGCTGGCCCTCTCCTACCGTGTGGGGCAGCCCCGCGTGGCCGTGGGCGCGCTTCCCCTGATTTTGCTGGGAGGCGCCTGGTATCTTGCCGGGCCGCAGGTAGCCAGGCTGCTCGCCTTCCCCCTGCTCTTTTTCTGGCTGAGCATTCCCCTGCCCTCCTTCCAGCAGGCCACGGTGGAGCTGCAAATCGTCGCCACGGAACTGGGGCACCTGGGGGCGACCCTCTTCGGAGTGGATACGTACCTGCAAGGCACCAACATCCGCTCCACCGGAGGCCACTGGGACGCCTTTAATATTTCCGGAGGATGCAGCGGCATGCGCTCCCTGATGGCCTTGCTCATGCTGTCCGCCGCGTGGGCCTACCTGTCCGACCTGAAGTTCTGGAAGAAATGCGTGCTTTTCCTCAGCGCCATTCCCCTGGCCGTCATCGGCAACGGCGTCCGCATCACCAGCATTGTGGTGCTGGCGGAATACGGAGATCCCGGGTTTGCGGCTAAAACCTGGCACGACTGGTCCGGCCTGCTGTTTTTCTTCCCCATCTGCCTGGCAGGCCTGGCGGCCGTCCACTCCCTGCTGGCCGGGGAGCTGATCTGGAAGCCGTCCCGGCGCAAAAAGCTGGTTGTTAAAATGAACAAGTCCCACTAAGCGTTTCCGCCGCCATGAACATTAAAACGCTCAAAATTCTTATCCCCCCCTTTCTCCTGGCCGTCACGCTCGGCGGCATCTACCTGATGCCGCGCAAGGGGGAGGTGCAGGATTCATCCATCAGCATGAACCTTCCCACCGGCATGAGTCCGGACGGCTGGCACGGCACGCGCCGGCAGGAGTCTGAACAGGAGCGGGACATTCTGGCCCCGGACACGGAATTTTCCAAGGCGGACTACGTGCAGGAAATCCCCATCAGCCTGGACGCCCCGGAAACCGCGCCCGTGATGTGCCGGGTCTCCATCGTTAAATCCGGCCATGACCTGAACAACTCCATCCACCGTCCCGAACGCTGCCTCCCGGCACAGGGCCATTTCAACCTGATGGGCACCACGGTGGAGGTGCCCGTGGAAGGCCACGGGACCATCAGGATGACCAAGCTGAAATCCCAGCAGAATATCACTCCGGACGAGCCGCAGCCCGTCATTCTGGACAGCATGCACTATTACGTCTTCATCGGCCACCGCCACATGACGGAAGACCACCTTGCCCGCACCCTGATAGATATGAAGGACAGGGTCCTGTACGGCGAGGACCAGCGCTGGTGCTACTTCCAGATATCCACCGCATACGGGGATAAGATCAAGGTGCCGGAGGAGGAAGCCCGGAAACAGACGGAACGCCTCATCAGCCAGCTTCTTTCCCAGCTGGTCAAGTGGAATGAACTGGGCATGTAGCGCATGCCCGGCCTGCGGCGGTCAGTCCGCAAGCTTTCCTTCCAGCCATGCGGAAGCCGCCTGAAAGAGGCTGGGCATTTCTTCCGCGGGGGCTTCATACAGCATGGGGGCGGGGCGCCTGTGGGAGTAAGGATGCCCGGACAGGTCCCTCCGGTATCCGGAAAAGGCAAGGTTCACGTCCGCTCCGGCGCAATGGCCCCAGCGCCCGCCAATCCTGGGCACCACGTCCATGAAGCCGCCGCCGTCCCGCAGATAGGCGTTTCCCCACCATTCCACACACGCCGGGCGCATGCTTTTCTGCCGCCGCGCCACGGCGTCTATCGTCAGGAGGCAGAGGGGAGCGGCCTGCACGTCCTGCCTGCGGGCCACCTCCACCGCGCAGGAACCGCCGTAACTGTGCCCCACCAGCACCACGGGCAGCCCGGGATGCTCCCGGCGCAGCTTTTCCAGCTCCTCCGCAATGTTCCCGCACCTGTCCTGGAACACGCCCCAGCCTCCACCGTCCCAGTGGTAATAGGCCGTGGCATGGTCCACCCCCGGCAGAAAGCCGGAAAACCTCTGTTCCACACGGCTCAGGCACCCCGCCGCCACGTCCCCGAAACCGCCGATAAATACGGCCAGATAACCGGGAACGCTTCCGCGCGGAAGCAGGTTTAACGTCCTTTGAAAATGCATGGCTGGCGCCATGATGGAGAAATCACGTCAATATCCAAGCCCATAGGACGTTCTGGCTTGATAAAACCGGAAAACTGTCCAAATGTGATGGTATGCAAGTAATCATTCACCAATGGGCCTTCAACGGAAGCTTTGAACAGCTTGCCTCCCTGCCCCGCCAGGAACTCGTCAACGACTGGTTTGGATATGACGTGGAGCCAAGCGCGGAGTTCGCCTTTGCCACGGACGGCCAGTACCTCTGGTTCCTGGCTTCCCGGAACAAGGAGGCTACCGTGCACCCGGACGCGCGGCCCGGCCAGTTCCAGCCGGAATTATGGCGGTATGACCTGGCTGAATGGTTCATGGCCGCCGGGGACGGCACCAATTACTGGGAGTTCAACCTTGCCCCCAACGGCGCCTGGTGGGCCTGCGCCTTTTCCGACACGCGCCGCGCCAATGAGGATATTCCGGCACCGCTGGCCGTGGATACCGAGTGCATCCTGACGGATGAAGGCTGGTGCGCCATGGCCCGCATTCCGCTGAACGAATTGCGCGGCGTGGACATCCGTGACTGCAAGCTGGCCGCTACGTTTATCCTGGAGACTCCGGACCAGATTTTCCTGACCACGGCGGACGACCTTTCCGGCAACCCGGACTTCCACCGCCCGGACTGCTTCTGCACCCCCATTCTCAAGTAATCCATGTCTTTGGAAGAAGACATTTCCCGCATCCTGGGGCCTGAAAAGGTTTCCGGAGATCCGAAGGTACTGGCCGCGCACGCCGGGGACAAGTGGTACGCCTCCGTGCTCCCGGAGGCGGTCGTTTTCCCGGAGAGCACGGAGGACGTCTCCCTGCTTCTGCGCTACGCCTCCTCCATGAACATTCCCGTCACGGCCCGCGGCGGCGGCGTGGGATACGTAGGGGGCTGCGTTCCCGTGCGCGGAGGCATCAGCCTTTCCCTGGAACGGATGAACCGCATTCTGGAAATCTCCCCGGAAGACGGCGTGGCCGTGGTGGAACCCGGCGTCATCACGGCGGACCTCCAGCGTGAAGTACGCGCCCTGGGGTGGTTCTACCCCCCGGACCCGGCTTCCAAAAAGGAATGCAGCCTGGGCGGGAACATCGCCACGAACGCCGGAGGCCCCCGGTGCCTGAAATACGGAGTCACCAAGGCCTATGTGCTGGGCCTCACCGTGGTGCTGGCCAGCGGGGAAGTGGTAGAATGCGGCGGACGCACCCACAAGAACAAAACGGGGTTCGACCTGGGGGACCTCTTCATCGGCTCGGAAGGGATGCTGGGCGTCATCACCCGCGCCATTCTGCGCATCATCCCCCATCCGGAAGTGTTCGGCGCGCTGAGCGCCAGTTTCCCGCAGTTTCCCATGGCGGCCGCGGCCGTACAGCGCATCCTGAACAGCGGGCACCTTCCCTCCGCGCTGGAAATTACGGACAGCTTCACCCTCCGCGCCGCACGCGCCTACCTAGGGGACAGCGCCCTGCCTTCCGGCAGCCGCGGCCACCTGATTGTGGAAGTGGACGGCAGGCAGGCCGCCGTGCGTGAGGAACTGGATTCCCTCTGCGCCCTGCTGGAGGAATGCGGGGCCACGGACATCCTGCGCGCGGACACGGAAGAGGAGGCGGAAGCTGTCTGGCAGCTGCGGCGTGAATTTTCCTACAGCCTGAAAGCCACCGGCATGACCAAGCTTAATGAAGACATCGTCATCCCCCGGTCCCGCCTGGTGGATCTGGTGGAGTTCTGCGAAGCCATGAACCGGGAAACCGGGCTGGACATCGCCTGCTTCGGCCATTCCGGGGACGGCAACATCCATACCAACATCATGGTGGACGATTACACGGACCCGGAGAAGAAAGCCCTGGCGGACGCCTGCGTGGACAGGCTGTTCCGCTGGGTGCTGGAACACGGGGGCACTATCACCGGGGAACACGGCATCGGCCTGGCGAAGGCCAAATGGTTCCGGGAAGCCGTGGGAGAAGGAGCCTTCCACCTGCACGAACTGGTCAAATCCGCCCTGGACCCCCGGAATTTGCTGAATCCGGGCAAAATGGGACTCCCGTAACGTAAAATAGACTTCCATGATGCCCCCGGACGGGGCATCATGGCAACCGCACTTCATGAACAGCCCGCACAAGTCCATCCTAGCTGCCCTTTACGACCATTTCCCGGTCGCAGATGCCGTCCTGGTGTTTATTCTGGACCATCCCCTGGCCTGGTTTACGCCCAAATGGCGCAGGAAAGGCCGCATGGCCCTGAAAGCGGTGCGCCGTTATATCAATTACAACCGCGACCTTCTGCCTCCTGAACGCCTGGCGGAGTTTGAAGAAAGCCGCAACCTGCTGAAAACGGCACTCCGCAGAGGGGACAGGCAGCAGGTGGAAACCATTACCTCAAAACTGGAATCCACGCTGGAATCCATTCCCGGGGCCCTGCCCTCAGGCCTGGCGGAAAACGTGGAAGTGCTGTTTGTGATCCTGGCCATTTTCCTGGGCCTGCGCTGTTACGTGGTGCAGCCCTTCCGCATCCCCACCGGTTCCATGCAGCCCTCCCTGAACGGCATCCGGGCCGTCCCCCAGGAGGGAGACCCCACCCTGATGCAGAAAATCGGGGACATGGTGATGTACGGCGGCTCCTACGTGCATGAAACGGCCTCCAAGGAAAAGAAAATCGTCCGCTTTGAACCCGCCACCAAATACCTTCTTCTGACCGTCACCAACGTGGTGTTTGACGACGGCTCCAGGCTGGAAATTCCGGCGGCGGAGGCGGAAACGCGCCGCTATTTCCTCAACCAGGAACCGCGTTTCGAGTCCGAGCGGAACACTCCGTTCAGAAGCTACCTGCCGGGGGATACGATCGTCAACGCCCGCTTTGACGCCGGTGACCTGATCGTGGTGAACAAGATGGCCTACCACTTCCGCAAGCCGGAACGCGGGGAAGTCTTCGTCTTTGACACGCGCGGCATTGAAGGCATTGCCAACAAGGGCGGCAGCACCGGACAGGAGGGAGGCACCCATTACGTCAAACGCCTCGCCGGCGTACCGGGGGATTCCCTGTCCATCCAGGATTCCCAATTGATCGTGAACGGAAAGCCGGCCACGGAATGGACCATCCAGAGGGTGGCTTCCGGCAAGCCCCCCTACCAGCCCTGCGGCTATGTGGCCCTTCCCGCCCCGCTGAGCCTGCTGGATGGCAGGGCCTACATTACGGAAGGCGGCACCGTGCACCTTTCCAATGACAAAAAACGCCCCTACCTGCGCGAATACGTGGCCCTGGGCGACAATTCCACCCGTGAAAATTCCTTTGACTCCCGGTACTGGGGGCCCGTTCACCAATACAACATCGTAGGCCCCGCCAGCTTCTGCCTGTGGCCCTTTACCTCCCATTGGGGGCTTATCCCCTGATTCCCGCCCTTCCGCAGGCTCGCTTTCCCCGTCACGACATGACTCAAGCCCAGACTATCACCAGCAAGGCCAAGTCCAACCTGGCCTTCGCTCTCATTGACCTTCCCGAAGAAGAACGCCGCCACATGGCGGAATTTTACGCCTTCTGCCGCACGGTGGACGACATCGTGGACGAACCGGGCATGACGCCCCGTGAACGCCATGACGCCCTGAACCGCTGGATAGAGGTCATCAACGGAGGAGACGGCCTGGAGCTGACGGAGCTGGAGGAGGACATCGTGGCCCTGATCCAGGACCTGGAGCTGGATACCACCCCCATGCTGCACCTGATTGAAGGCTGCCGTTCCGACATCTGCCAGCAGCAGCCCCTGACCCGTGACGAATTGCTGGACTACACCTATTGCGTGGCCTGCTGCGTGGGCCTCACCTCAGCCCGCATCATGGGCGCGGGGGAAGCCTCCTATCCGTACGCCATCGCCCTGGGACATGCCCTCCAGATGGTGAACATCATCCGGGACGTGGCGGAAGACTGCAACAAATCCAACCGCATTTACCTGCCCAGGGAGGACATGGACCGCTTCGGCTATTCCCTGGAAGACCTGCGCGCCCGGGTGTACTCCCCCCAGCTCCGGGAACTGCTGCAATATGAAGCGGACCTGGCGGAAAAGTTTTTCACGGAAGCGGAGGAGGAATACAACCGCCTCAGCCCCGAGGATAGGGCGGCGCTCGTTCCCGCCCAGGCCATGGCGCTGATCTACCACACCATCCTGGACAAGATGAAGGCGGGCGGCTTCCGCATTTTTGACATCCGCTACCACGTCAATACCTTCCACAAGCTCTGGCTTCTGTTCCGCATCAAGCTGGACATTGACCCCCAGTCCTATTACGACAAGTCCAAGGCGTACTATGACAAGCTCGTGGGCTTCCTCTCCCGGCCTATCAGGAAGGACGAGAAATAGAAATTCCCTGCCCTCCCCGGCGGGAAGAAAACAGACGTAAAGGAAGAAGGAGCGGGAAAACCCGCGCGGTTCATTTATCCCCCGTGTTCCGGTTCCCGGGAAAAAGGCAATGAAAAAGGGCTGTCCCCCAAGGAAACAGCCCCATTTCTCCCAGCGGGAAGCGCTCTTCATCATGCCGCCCTTCGGCGCCTCAACAGGAGCCCGGCCAGGCCCAGCAGGCTCAGCGATGCCGCCGCCGGTTCGGGAACCATCAGTTCCCCATCCACGGAAACGCCCACCCTGGCATTATTATTATTGTTCCCTCCCCCGGCGCCCACCACGGCATAAAGCTTTCCGTTTCCGTTCTTTTTCATGTCCTCCAACTGTTCCGGCGTAAGGTCGTAATGGACATTCCACGGATTGCCGTCATTGTTTTTCGTACCCCGGCATAATTCCACCATTTCCCCGTCATTGGTCTCATACCAGACGGAGTACGTATACGTACCCCCCGTTCCGGAAGGAGAAAGGTTCATGCTGAAAGACAGGCCGGAATAATCCTGGATGTTTTCAATGGTCATTTTCAAGCCGAAGCACACCCCCGCCGTACCGGGCATGCTGGGAAGGCTGATGGTCTGGTCTTCCGGATTGGCGGAAGCGCTGCCCCAGCGCATGTCCCCGTTCCCGGTCGTGGTATACCAGCCGTCGTTGCGGGAACCGAGCCAGCTCTTGACGTCGTTTCCCGTGATTCCGTCACCGGCCAGCCGGCCTGCGGAATTGTAGCCCTGGCCCGTAATCGTGTCGATTTCAGGAACCAGCTCAATGGTTGCGGCGGCGGCCATGGCCGCCAGGGCGGCAGCCCCCGCGCAAATCATGTATAGTAGCTTCTTCATATCCTGCTGAATAAGTGGATAACTGCATACTGCCGGATTAGGAATCCGTTACATGGACGGAAGAAGGGAAATACCCCTCCGCTTCGCTTCAGAAAAGATTCCGGATACAAGGGCGGGGAGTCCTCCCCTCCCTGCCAGCCATTTCCCGCCAAACCACGGTATACGGCCCCTTCACTGCATCTTTTGATGGCCGCGCCGCCGGAAATAAATATGCCCAGCCCTTATCAGGAAGTGTTCCATAGAAAAAGCCGGAAGCCTCCTATTCCCAGGTACCCGGATTCAGGATATAACTGAGTAAATTTGCATTAAATGACTTTTTATCAAATTTGTGGGTTGACTTCGGATTCCTAATCCGTTGAAAAAATCAACTACTTGACTGTTTGTCCATAACGGCATTATTCTCGCAGAATTCCGGGGAGAAGGCACGGGGAGCCGGAAGCATTTTCCCATGGAAAATGACAATAAGAACTTCTCCGTACAATGAATCTGCCATGAGCCGGAACGCCTCTTTTCCCTCCCTGCCGCTACAAGAAGCCGAATTTGCCGATGCGCCCCATTTAAACAGACTCCGCGCCGGAGACGGCAAGAGGGAAGAAAAAGGCCATTCCTGCCGGGAAGGATCAGAAAATTCTCCCGGCACAGGCGCCTTCAACGGTGCCTGGAAACATGCACAGTCACGGAGACGCTGTCCGTACGCGGGAGGATGAATTTGTGCAGGGTGACGATCACGTGGCGTGCGCCAAACTCATGCAGGCAAACCTTCCCCATGTCCTCCGCCAGCGTTTCCACCAGCTTGCGGGGATACGCCAGGGCCTCCGCCCTCAGGGCACGGGCGATGGAATCATAACAGACGGTTTTTGAAAAATCGTCATTCAAGCCGGAGAGGGCTTCATCCGGATAAAAGGTGATGTCCGCCTTCAGGGTCTGCATGGAAGCCCGCTCCTCCTCCGGCACGCCGATGAAGGTGTCCAGCTCCAGGCCGTTGATGTTGATGGAATCCTGCGTGTCGGACGGCAGCGCATAACGGCGCATCAGCGTGCGCAGAACAAGCAGGTCCGGAACGATGATGTCCGGCCTGACCTTGGAGAGCTGGGCCGCGTCATTGTAGCCCGTCAGCACGGCGATGGATGTGATGCCCGCATGGTGGGCAGTCTCCACGTCATGCTGCATGTCCCCGATAAACGCCGTTTCATGGGCATGCAGGCCATGCTGCGCCAGCAGGGTATGGATATGGGTGTCCTTGTGGCGGATGCCCGCATGAATGGCTTCAAAATATTCCATCATGCCCAGGTCACGGCACTGGATGTCAAATTCCTTGGCGTCCACGCTGGTGAGGATGAAGCAGCGCACGCCGCGCGCACGGCAGAATTCCAGGAATTCCCGCGCATGGGGGAGCACTTCCACCGGAGCATTGGATACGCGGAAGGCATACCGGAAATGGTCCTCCAGTTCATCCAGGTCCGCCTGGGGCAAAACGCGGGCGTAATAGTCCGGGTAGGGGAGCTGGAATTCCGCACGGAACTCATCCCTGTTCATGCAGGGTTTTCCGTACTGGGAAAAAACGTAGTTGGAAGCGTCCAGCGTCAGGGCCAGGTCATCCACGAGGGTGCCGGACCAGTCGAAAATCAAATTCTTGAACATGGGAATGCGTATTGGGGGAAATCAGTCCAGAGCGTACCGCATGGCGGCGAGACCAAAAAAGGCGGCCGTCTCCACCCGCAGGACAATGGGCCCCAGCGTGACAGGGGCGAATCCGGCCTCCAGGGCCAGGGCCGTTTCCTGGTCCGTAAAATCACCCTCCGGCCCCACCAGCAGGGAGGCGCGCCGCACGGACCGGGCACGGGCTTCTTCCAGCACGTCCCTGACCGGGCGCACGCCGGGCACCAGGGAAGCGATTACGTTCAGGCCTTCCGGAGCTCCGCGCCGCAGCCATTCCGCGAAGGGAACGGGTGCCGCCACCTCAGGCAGCGTATTCTGGCCGCACTGCTTGCAGGCCTCCAGGGCGATGCGCTGCCACTTCTGCCTTTTGGCCCCGGCTTCACGGGCGTTCAGGCGCACGATCGTGCGGTCCGTCAGAAGAGGAACGATGGCGGAAACGCCCAGTTCCACGGCCTTCTGGATGATAAGGTCCATGTTGGCCCCCTTCGGCACAGCCTGGCACAGGGTCAAATGGGCCACCGCCGGAGAGGGGGGGCATTCCTCCCCGGGAACCAGCAACACGCCGGAGCTGCGCGGAGTCTCCGCCACCACGGCATGGGCGGCGCGGCCGCAGCCGTCAAAAACGATGCAGGAATCTCCCTGTTTCAGGCGCAGCACCTTGGCGGCATGGTGCGCCTCATCCCCCCGCAGCTCCCAGGAGGGAGCTGTCCATTCAGAAGCGGGGAGATAGAAGCGGGCCATGTCTGAAACGGAAAAACGGGCCTTACTTGCTCTTCAGGTAGCGCGCCGCCTTGTCGGCAAAAGCCTCGCAGGCCGGCTGGTTGCGCTTTTCATCCAGCGTGGAGGAGAAGGCGTTCAGCTTGTCCATCTGGTCCTTGGTAAGCTTGGTGGGAACTTCCACCTCCACTTCCACCAGCATGTCCCCTACGTCCGAGCCGCGCAGGGCCTTCATTCCCTTGCCGCGCAGGCGGAAAATCATGCCGTTCTGCGTGCCTTCCGGCAGCTTGATGGTGGCGGCGCCTTCCAGCGTGGGCACTTTCAGCTTGCCGCCGGACACGGCCAGGGAGAGCGGCACCGGAACCGTACAGCTCAGGTCATTGCCCTCCCGCTGGAAAATATCATGCGGTTTCACGTCAATGAACACGTGCAGGTCCCCGGTGGGCCCGCCGTGCACTCCGGCATCCCCTTCCCCGGCAATGCGGAGCTGGCTGCCCGTGGCGACGCCCGCGGGAATGCGGATGGTGATGTGGGAGTCCTCCCTCACGCGGCCTTCCCCGCGGCAGACGGGGCACGGGTCCGAGATGATCTCCCCGGTGCCGTGGCACGTGGGACAGGTGGACTGCTGGACGAAAAAGCCGCTCTGCTGGGTGATGATGCCGCGCCCCTGGCAGGTTGGGCACGTCTTGAAGGATTCCTTCCCGTCCCGGGCCCCGGAGCCATGGCATGCCTTGCAGGTCACCAGGCGTTCAATTTCCAGTTTCTTGGTGCAACCCTTCGCCGCTTCTTCCAGAGTAATGTCCAGATCGTAACGCAGATCGGAGCCGGGCCTCTTGGAGGACCTCTTCTGGCCCCCGTGGCCGCCGGCACCTCCGAACATGTCCGCAAACCCGCCCATGCCGGAAAACATCTGGGCGAAAATATCCATCGGGTCCTGGAACCCTCCTCCGGAATAACCTCCGCCGCCCGCAGCGGGACCGCCCTGTTCAAAGGCAGCGTGGCCGAAGCGGTCATACGCGGCCTTCTTGTCCGCATCAGAGAGCACCTCGTAGGCCTCTCCCAGCTCCTTGAACTTCTCTTCCGCGGAAGGATCGTCCGGATTGCGGTCCGGGTGGTACTTCAAGGCCAGCTTGCGGTAGGCCTTCTTGATCTCATCATCGGTGGCGTCCTTGGAAACGCCCAGGATCTCGTAATAATCTTTCTTAGTAGCCATGTGGCGTGAATGTTAAAAAACGGTCAAACTTGCGGTTCAGGTTCCGGAGTCTGCGCTACCACGACGTTCGCCGGGCGCAGGAGCCTGTCTTTCAGCTTGTACCCCTTGCGGATGACGCGCAGGACGGTGCCCTCAGGCTGGTCGGAAGGTTCGCGCTGGAGGGCCTCCTCCGTGGCATGGTCAAACATGCTGCCTACAACGGGCTCCACGGAAGTCACACCGTTGCTGGCGAGAAATTCGTCCAGCTGCTTCTTCACCATGTTCATGCCGATGTAAATCATGGAGCCGGTATCCGCACTGGCGGCGGCCATGCCCATTTCAAAATTGTCAATCACGGGAAGCAGTTCCTCCAGCAGGCGCTGGTTGGCGAACTTGGCGCATTCCTCCTTCTCCTTCACCATGCGCTTGCGGTAATTATCATACTCCGCAGCGGTGCGCATGGCGGTATCCCGCCACTTCATCAATTCATCTTCCAGGGAAGGTTCTGCATCTTTCTGTTCTGCGGGAGCGTCCTGAACCTGTTCCCGGACTTCCTTCTCTTCCGCATCCGCGTTCTTCTTTTCTTGCTCTTCCTTGCTCATGCGGCCAATGTAAATACTTTTACCGAATGCGTCAACGGCCCCGTAAGACATGGATGACGTTTGACGCGTGATGACTGGAACCTGATACAACTCCTCTATGCAGAAAAGGGAATGACAGCCTTTCCGGCAGCCGTTTCAGTCTTCCGGAGCGTCCGCCGCAGGCAGCAGCCGGGCAAGCTTTTCCACGCACCCGTCCGGCAGTTCCACCACCTTCAGCCGTGCGGACTCCCCGCGCAGCAGGGATACGGAGGACCGGGGAATGTCCAGCCATGCGGACAGGAAAAGGATGACGGCCCTGTTTGCCTTTCCCTCCACGGGTGGGGCGGCGATACGGAGTTTCAGCACGCGCCCGGCGCGGGAATCATCCTCCCAGCCCGCGGCCCCGCTCTTTTTTGCGTTGGGGATGACTTTCAGGGCCAGTTTCATGCCGTTTCCGGTCCGGATTCCGTGCGTTGCCTGGCTACCAGGTCCGCGTACCTGACCAGCCCCCCGCCGAACAGGTCCAGGGCGCTCCCCACCGTGGCGTCCATAGCGCCTCCGCTCAGGGCGTCTATCTCGTCAAAATCCCGGATATGGCTGATTCCTCCGGCATAGGTCATGGGCCGGCGGCGCCAGCTGCCCAGCAGCTTCACCAGTTCCCGGTCAATCCCGGTGCAGAGGCCCTCCACGTCCGCCGCATGAATGAGGAACTCCGCGCAGTGCTCCGCCAGCATATCCAGCGTCTGCTCCGTCACCCGGAGCTCCGTCAGGGTCTGCCACCGGTTCATGGCTACGGCCCAGCCGCCCGGAACCCTCCGGCAGCTCAAATCCAGCACCAGATGCTCCGCACCCACGGCGGAGACAAGGTCCTTCAGCTTATCCTGCAAAAACGTTCCCTCCGCGTCAAACAGGCAGGAGGTGACAATCACGTGGCTGGCTCCGGCGGAAATCCATTCCTCCGCATTTTCCGGCACAATGCCGCCACCCACCTGAAGGCCGCCCGGCCAGGCCGCCAGGGCCTCCCGCGCCGCCAAGTCATTGCCTGGCCCCAGCTTGATCACATGGCCGCCGCCCAGGCCGTCCCGGCGGTACAGCTCCGCATACCATGCAGCGCCGCGGTCGGAAACGAAATTGGTGCGCAGGGAGGCCGCATCCTGCATCAGGGAGCCGCCCACAATCTGCTTCACCCGCCCGTCATGTAAATCAATGCATGGTCTGAATCTCGTCACCCGGCCACTTTGCCCGGACGGCCCTCCCGCGTCAAGAAGGGATTCCCCTCCCTTGCTCCGGCAGAAACGGGCGCGGAAATTTACACAAAACCGGCCCGGGCGTCCGCTCTACCGGGTAACCTCCCCTGAACACCGTTCCAAAAGACCATGAAAAACAATCCTGTAAAAAACCACATTCTTTCCTACTGCGCCGGGAGCGCCCTGTTTGCCCTCCTGGCCTTTTCCGCCTCCGTGGCGGAGGCCGGAATCCACATCCACGGAGAAATCCGCCTCCCGGCGGGCGGACAAGCCGCTTTCCTGTATGATTCCGCCGGATTCCCCATCTGGGGCTATGCCCCGTGCGGACGCCCCGTTTACGCCTATTCTCCCGGAGGCGCGCCCATTTATGCCATCAGCGGCATTTACCGGGGATGCTACGTTCCCACGTGGAATCCCAGGCCGCACTACCGCGGCCCCATCTGGCCCGCCGGAATCTGCCGGGGGCACCATGCGGCGCACCCCCATTGCGGAACGCCATGCCTGCCGCCACGGCCGCACTACCGCCCCTGCCGCCCACGGCCCCCGTACGGCGGTCGCCCGCCCCACTTCCACCGCCGCCGGTAAAACAACAGACGGACGCGGAAACCAAGGCGGAGCAGTCATGAGGCGGCCCGCCTCCCCATCTGCGGGAAGGAAGCGGAGTTACGTTACTCCGGGAAGGAAAGCCCGTACCACCCTTCCCCGAGCAGCTTCACCAGGGTGAAGGAATATTCCCCCTTGCGGTTGGGCTCCTTGCTGCGGGAAAGCAGGACGCGCACGCGGAGCATGTCAAGCTCGTCATTAGCGTTCAGCACCCGGTAGGGGGAATGCTCCATTTCCTCATTAATCCTGAACAGCATGAACAGGCGCTTGCCCATCTCCGATTTCCGGGGAACATGCACCATGGGGCGCGCAATGCTGCGCTCTTCCGAACCGTTCATTCCGGGAGCAATCAGCTTGAACGCATAGTCATTCTTGTTTTCGGAAACACGGTCACGGATCATCCACACGCGGAACTCCGCAATATCCTCACCCTTCCCGCGCGCAAAATCCTCCCAGTTCACCGGCTGGTAGCGGGCGAACTGCTGCCAGTCCAGCTTCCAGGAGCCATCCTGTTCATCCTTGAAGAAGCAGAATTCCATGTCCGGGGTTCTCTCAAACCCGATCAGGAGCTGGGCGCAGGGAATGCCTTCCACCTCAAGCACGGCAAAGCTCTTAGGCCCCGTGGGCTTGCTGGCAATTACTTCCGGGGGGGAGACGGCGTAATGCCTGACCATCAGGGGGAGGGATTTCAGGGAATTCCACACGAAGGAGGATTTCTGAACTACATCACTGGCGCTCAAATACTTCTGCGCCTCCACCAGGCAATTCTTCAACAGCTCCTGGCGCTCCATGGGAGGAATGTAATGCGGCGTCCAGAAACTGTAGTCCACCTTGTCCTTCAGAGCGGCCTGCAATCCTCCGGACAACATCTCCGGCGTGGCGCATATCCGCGCGGCGGCGCCTGAATCACGGGCCGCCTGGCGCTTCTGAAGCCAGAAGAAAAGACCGCCGAAAAACAGGCCCAGCGCCATCAGGAAGAAAATGACGGAAAGAATGCGGCCCAGCGCGCCGCCCGCCTTGGCGCCGTTCCCGCGCGCGGAAGGGGAAAGGGGTGGCCTATTTTCAGATAAATCACTCATTTTAAAACGGAAGTATCCACAGAAAACAACTGCGGAAGGATGGTCAAACACTACCGGAACGCCAAGGGCAACGCAACGATAAAAAACAGACACATTTTTTTATCCGTTCCGGAGAAAATTGTTTCACATCCACAAGCGGGTGATGTACATTAAACCGGACGAGTTTCAAGAGCTCCCGCCTTACCTTTCACCCCCCCTCTTTTTTAACGCCATGTTTGGATCATTTACCACCGTTCCGGCCCCCAAGGGCAACAAGAATCCTGAATCCACCCCCAGCTGGATGGACGTAGCCAAAAGCCAGGACACTCCCGAACCCGTTGCGGAACCCGTTCCCTCCCCCGCCTCCTACGCCCCCACCACCCGCGTTCAGCAGCTTACCCGCAACGTGCTGAATTCCGATGTGGAAGTAGTAGGCTCCCTGCGTTTTTCCGACGACCTGCTGATTGACGGCACCGTGGAAGGCGACATCTCCTCAGAGGGCGTGCTCTCCGTAGGCCAGAATGCCGTCATCCGTGCGGAAATCAACACCAAGTCCGTCATCATCCACGGCAAGGTCATCGGCAACGTTACAGTTACGGACCGTGTGGAACTGAAGAGCACCGCGGAACTGGTAGGTGACATCCAGGCGGCCTCCCTCGCTATTGAAGGCGGCGCCATCTTCATCGGCCACTCCACGGTAGGAGCCCCCACGGTGGGCACCGCCGGAGCCTCCGCCGCCAAGAAGCCCGCCCCCGTCCATGCCTTCGCCCCGGAACCGGAAACTGCCGTTCCGGCCAGCCAGAGCACGCTGGACATTGACGCGGAATAAAAAGCTTTTGACCAGCCATCTTCAGGGGCGCCAAGGGAACGGACCGTTCTTTTGCCGCCCCTCTTTGTTCCATGAACCCTCCCTTCCAGCCCATTCCGCGAACCAGCAGCGCGCCCTCCGGAAAAATCACGCGCCCCGCTCCGGCACCTCCGTGGACTCTCCCGGCAGTGGCGGAAAACCCTCCCGCTCCCACGCGGGAAGTGGAATGCTTCTCCTGCCGCCGGAGCACATCCGTTCCCGTCACCGCCGTTTCCGCCAGATGCGGGCACTGCTCCGCCTACATCAAGCTGGATGACGTTATTCTGCACAGCAGAACGCACAGGACCAAGGTGCAGACCTGCGGAAGCGTCACCGTACAGGCCAATGCAGACCTGAAGGGACTGAACGTGGAATGCCGTGACCTGGTCTTATACGGAAGGGCGTCCGGCGACTTTCTGTGCCGGGGCGTCTGCAAGATCAAAACGGACCAGCACATCTCCGGCTCCATCTCCGCCCGCAGGCTGGTAGTGGAGAGGAAGACGACGGTGCTGGTCACAGGAGCCATTCACGTGGAAAACATCTGGATACAGGGCGCCCTGGAAGGAACGCTCACGGCGGATGAAACCGTTACCATCCACCGGCATGCCAAATTCCTGGGGGACATTACGGCGCGCCGCCTCATCATTGAGGAAGGGGGCGCCCACCAGGGCTCTTTTACCCGGCTTACGTGACATGAACCTCCCCATCTCCATCCGCGGCGCACGCCAGCACAACCTCCGGAACCTGGATCTGGACCTTCCGTCCAACAAGCTGATCGTGTTCAGCGGCCCTTCCGGTTCCGGAAAATCCTCCCTGGCGTTCGACACGCTCTTTTCCGAATCCCGCAGGCGTTTCCTGGACTGTCTTTCAGCCCGCGCTCGGCAGGGCATGGAACAGCCGGAAAAACCGGAGGTGGACAGCATCACCGGACTGCCCCCGGCCCTGTGCCTGGAACAATCCGTCCGGCAGCAGAGTTCCCGTACCCTGCTGGGGAGCATCACGGAAATTCTGGATTACCTCCGCATCCTGTACGCCGCTGCGGGCACGCCTCATGACCCGGAAACGGGCCAGGAACTGGTGCGCAAGAGCCCGGACCGGATTACGGAGGAGCTCGTCTCCCTGCCGGAACAAACGCGCCTGGTGCTGGCGGCTCCGGCGGAAACCCTGCTGGCCCAGGACCCGGCGGCCACGCTGGGTGACTTTCAGCGCCAGGGTTTTCTGCGGGTTTACTGGAACGGGGAAGTGCGGGACATTGAGGAAATAGGCCCCCCCTCCCCGCCCCCGCCGGACGCCGCCCTGGTCATTGACCGCATCATCATCAGAGGTGAAGGTACGGCCTCCCGCGTGGCGGACTCCCTGCAAACGGCTCTCCGTATCAACCCGGACGAGGTGCGGGCCATCATCACCCGCCCGGGGGAAGAAGCCGCCGTCCAGGCCTTCCACACCCGGTACCGCAACCCGGAAACGGGCTTCCTGCTCCCCCAGCTTACGCCGCGCCATTTTTCCTTTAACTCCCCCCTGGGCGCCTGTCCGGCCTGCCAGGGGTCCGGGCTTAATGACCGGGAGGACGCCCCATGCCCGGCCTGCGGAGGCCTGCGGCTCTCCCCGCTGGCACTGGCCGTGACCATGCATACCCCGGGCCGGGCCTACAACCTGGCGGAACTGACGGCCCTGCCGCTGGAAGACATGGCAGGGGAAGTGGAGCGGCTGGAAACGCCGGCCTCCCTGGCAACGGCCCTGAACCCGCTCATGGGGGAGATCAACAAGCGCGTGCGCTTCCTGAATGAACTGGGCCTTTCCTACCTCTCCCTGGACCGTCAGGCGAACACCCTCTCCGGCGGGGAACTGCAGCGGGCGCGCCTGGCCTCCCAGCTGGGTGGAGCCCTTTCAGGGGTCCTCTACATTCTGGACGAGCCTACCGCGGGACTGCACCCTTCCGATACGGACCGCCTTCTGCATGCGCTCCGGTCTCTCCGGGACCAGGGCAATACCGTCCTGGTGGTGGAGCACGATGAACAAATCCTGAACGCGGCGGACCACCTGGTGGACATGGGGCCCGGCTCCGGAGCCAACGGAGGACGCATCCTGGCCCAGGGAACCCTCCCGGAAATTCTGGAAAACGCGGAGAGCCCCACCGGAGCATGGCTCTCCGGCAAACGGAGCATGCCCGCCTCCGCGCACCGCGCGCTCCCTTCCAGCCGCCTGATCCTGACGGGAGCGGCCAAACACAACCTCAACAATGTCACCCTGAACATTCCGGTGGGCGCGCTGACCTGCATCTCCGGCCCCTCCGGGTCCGGAAAATCCACCCTTGTCCGGGACTGCCTCATTCCTGCGGTCAGACAGGACCTAGCCGGGAAAAAGGGTGTCCCGCGCATCGTGCAGGGATCGGAACACCTCAACCGCCTCGTCGTCATTGACCAGTCCCCCATCGGTAAAACGCCGCGCTCCACGCCGGCCACGGCCACGGGACTGCTCCAGGTGCTGCGCCCCCTTTACGCCCAGCTTCCCCTTTCCAAGCAGAGGGGGTACACGGCGGCGCGCTTTTCCCCCAACATCCGCGGTGGGCGCTGTGAACGGTGCCTGGGAACGGGCATGATTGAAGTGGACATGAACTTTCTGGGCAACGTCACCATGCCCTGCGACGCCTGCCAGGGCCAATGCTACAACCGGGAAACCCTGGAAGTCACCTGGAAGGGAAAATCCATCGCCCAGGCGCTGGCGCTGACCGTGGATGAAGCGGCGGACTTCTTCTCCTCCCTCCCCAAAGCCACCGCCATTCTCAAAAGCATGCAGGACGTGGGGCTGGGGTACCTCAACCTCAACCGCCGGGCGGACACGCTCTCCGGCGGGGAATCCCAGCGCATCAAAATAGCGGCGGAACTTGCAAAAGCTCCGGCCTGGAAGCTGGCGGAGGACGGCAAGCGTGCCCTGTTCATTCTGGACGAACCTACCAGCGGCCTCCACTTTAATGAAGTGGCCCTTCTCCTGACAGCCCTTTTCCGCCTGAGAGCCGCCGGGCATACCGTCCTCTGCGTAGAACACCACAAAGATCTGCTGGATGCGGCGGATTACCTGGTGGACATGGGACCCGGAGCCGGCAGGCATGGCGGGAACATTGTGGCGGAAGGCACTCCCGCCGCCGTGGCGGCCATGCCGGAAGCGCCCACTTCCCGCTGGCTTTCTTCCCATTAAAATTGGGAAAATCTACTATGATCTTGACCTGACTCCAATTATTCTATAACGGTAGGGGAATCCCTTTTTTGTCCGCTTATGAACCTCCGTTCCCTCTCCGTGGTGCTTCTTGCCGTGTGCCTTTCTTCTGAAACGGCCTGTGCCGTTCCAGTATTCCTTGAAAATGTCTCTGAAACCTCCGGCTGGTATGACTGCAACAAAAAGACCAAATGGGACTGGGGCAGTATTTCAAACCGTCCGTCCGAATACTATAAGCTGCCTCTGGACAGCCAGCTTTGCTGGGCGGCCGCGGCGTCCAACGTGCTGCAATGGTGGCAGGATACGCGGAGCGACCGGGACCCGGCCACGCCCAACGGAAAATCCGCCACTTATGCGGCCATGCCGGAAGTCGGCCAGCTGGCCATCTACTACACCATCGCGAACAACTGGACGGACGCCGGAGGTTCCGTGGAACAGGCCTACAACTGGTGGTTCAACGGCAGCACGCTTCCTTCCGTCTTCTTCCCCACCGACTCCCAAATCAGAGACCAGCCCGTCTTTTCACCAGCTTCCCCGGGCGGATACTGGAAGGAGCTGGATATGAACGTCACCTATACCCCGGGAGGCGGAGGCGTGGCGGACACTCCCCTGTTCAATTCCTACACCTTCTACAACCATGACGACAGAAACGGAGTCTATGGAATCCTGAAAAACAACATCAACAACAACTGGGGAACCACGCTCACCATCGGCCAGAACGGAACGGGCCACGCCATCACCATGTGGGGATACGATACGGATGCGGACGGCAATCTGATTGTTTACCTGACGGACTCTGATGACTACGCCGTAGGCATGTTCCGCCAGAAAGTGGTGGTGGACGATCAAAAGTACGTCTACCTGACCAGCCTGGACGGAGAGAAGAATGTGTACGGCTATTCCTATGAAGAACTGGGACTGACCGGGTGCCAGGTGGGGGAAATCCAGGGCTTCACGGCGCCTTTGGGAGACCTCAGAATTCCGGAACCCTCCACCGGGGTTCTGGCCCTCTGCGGGTTGTTCCTTCCGCTGTGGCTGCGCCGCCGGCGCCCGTGAACAGAGCGGGCTTAAACTCCGGCCCATTCAAAACGAGCCTTGATTCTTGCAGGAAAAATGTGCAGAATTGGCAAACGCACAGTTCAGGAGAGCGTGAATTGTTCCAATGTTCCCCCAGTGCGGTACCTGTGAAATGAATGACGCTTCCAACAACCGCGGCGAGCTGGAAAACACCGTCTCGACTTACTCCGTCGACATAGAAACACTTCAGCAAACAGCCCTGAAGGGAGATCCCCAGGCGCTATTCCAGCTGGCGATCAGTTATGAACAGGGGCGCGGGGTTGTGGAAAACCAGCAGGAAGCCTTCTACTGCTACCAGCAGGCCGCGGAGCTCGGCCACGTCACGGCCCAGCTCAACCTCGGCTGGGCTTATTCCAACGGCATAGGCGCTCCGCAGGATAATGACAAGGCCTTCTACTGGTACCAGAAAGCCGCGGAACAGGGACACCCCACCGCGCAATTCGACCTCGGGTTCTGCTATATCAACGGGCTGGGCGTGGAAAAAGATGAACACCAGGCCATCAGCTGGTACAAAAAAGCGGCGGAACAGGGCCATGCGGTGGCCCAGCTCAACCTCGGCTGGATTTACGCCAACAGCAACAGCCAGAAAAACTGGGAACAGGCCGTGTACTGGTACCAGCAGGCCGCGGAACAGGGAGACCCCCGCGCCCAGTATAACTTGGCCTGGTGCTACGGCAACGGCAGTGGCACACCCAAAAACCCGCAAAAAGCGGCCTACTGGTATGAAGAGGCGGCCACACAAAACCATGCCACAGCCCAGTACAACCTGGGGTGGTGCTATGAAAACGGCTTCGGCGTGCAGCCCAATCTGGACAAGGCCCTGGTGTGGTACCACAAATCAGCCCTTCAGGGCCAGATCACGGCCCAATACACGCTGGGCTGGTGCTACGGCAACGGCCGGGGCATGGAAGTGGACATGGCCAAGGCCGTCTACTGGTACACCAAAGCCGCCGAACAAGGCCACACAACGGCCCAGCTCAATCTGGGATGGTGCCACCTCAACGGCAAGGGAACGCCCGTCAACCGGGAAGAAGCCTTGAAATGGTATCTCAAGGCAGCGGAACAGGGCAACGCCACCGCCATGTTCAATGTGGGCAACTGCTACGCCCACGGCTACGGCATTGAGCAGAATGACGAACAGGCGGCCGCCTGGTACCAGAAAGCCGTCAAACACGGCAATAAAAAAGCCATCAGCGCCCTGCGCCACCTTGCCTCCAGGCAGGAAAAAGAAAAGAGCCCGGATGCCCAGGCTTGAAAAGCTGCAAGGAATGCTCCTGTCCCGGAATGATGGTTTCTCACAAAGACCGGGAGGCCCCCGTTCCCGGCAACGCGGCCATTAAGAAACAGAGAAAAGGACGTACCCAGCAAGTTGAACGGGATACGCCCAGCCGGGAATGAAGGCATGGTGCGTGCCTCCTTCAAATTCACTCACTCTTGGGGTCTCAAGCTTCGCTTCCCGTCCGAACGGGCTTCCCCGGCACTGCATCAAATACAGCGCCTTACCGCCGCCCCTTTCGTCCGCCTCCCGCGGGGCCTTTCCTGGAAAGCCTTTCCACCGCCTCCGGCAGCCGGGCCGCCCCGTCTCCGCCCAGCGCCACATCTATATCCTCCAGTGCGTGAATCAGGTCAATCACCCCCCGCCGGGACAATGCTCCCCCGGCGGCCACGCAAAAATGGGTGCGGCAAGCCAGAGGCCTGCCTTCATAAATCATGCACCTTCCCTGCCCGTTCAGAAACGGGCAGCTGCCGTCCGGGTGCAGTTCCACGCGCGTACGTCCGGCGGCACGCCATGCCTTCCAGGCAACCCACGCCTCCCCCAGCGTCACATGGGGGGTCTCCCCGGTCAGGCGGAACCGGCAGCAATCCGCCGTGCCCGTACAGAAACGCGCAGCCCCGGAGGCCCGGACGGAGCCTTCCGCCAGCAAACGGCGCACCTCCGTTAACAATTCAGCGGAGGGGGCGCACCCCTCCGCCTTTCCATGACGGCACTTGCCGGACGCCATGACAGATGACTCCCTACAGCGTCAGGCCGTCAGCCTTCGCCTGGTTCCAGTACGCGTACTCGGAGCGGTTGAAATCAACATACTCCGGAGACAGGTCCGTGGTATACACCGTGTGGGAAAACTCCCCGCGGTTCAGATTAATCTCCACCAGGAAGGCGGGCGCCTGCACGGCCCGGCGCAGGTCGTCAGACGGCGTATCCGCCTGCATGCCGCCGCGGCACGCGGGAAGTCCGGCAATGTCGATGTCGATCTTCTCTTCATCCACCTTAGCACCACAGTAGCCCACGGCATGGATGATACGGCCCCAGTTGGGGTCGTTGCCGTTCCAGGAACTCTTCACCAGGGAGGATTTGGCGACGGCTTCCGCCGCCTTCTTCGCTTCCTCCTCCGTGCGGCCTCCGGTCACGCGCACGGTCACAAACTTGGTCACGCGCTCGCCGTCCTGCACAATGTGCTTGGCAAGCTCCAGCATCACATGGGCCAGAGCCTGCTGGAACGCGTAAATATCTTCCGGGGATTCCAGCTTCACGCCAGACGCGCCGTTCGCCATCACCAGCACCGTGTCATTCGTGCTCATATCACCGTCAATAGTGATGCAATTAAAGGAACTCTTCACGCCGGACTGCACGCACAGCTCCAGCACGTCGCGGGAAATGCCCGCATCCGTCGTAATGAAGCACAGCATGGTAGCCATGCAGGGATTGATCATGCCCGCGCCCTTGCAGCACGCACCAATGCGTACGGGCCTGCCCTGCACCATGAACTCAATGGCGATGATCTTTTCCTTCGTATCACTGGTCATCACAGCCTGGGCTACTTCATGGCCCTTGTCACGTGAAAGGCCCTCCGCCAATTCCGGGAACTTGGGATAAATGCGCATCATGGGCATCGGCAGGCCGATCACTCCGGTGGAGCACACGGCTACTTCCGCTGGCTTCAGCCCCAGAAGCTCCGCTACGCTCCTGCATTCGCCCCTGGCGTCTTCCACCCCCTGGGCTCCGGTACAGGCATTCGCATTCCCGCTATTCGCCACAATGGCGCGGATATCCCCCTTCCGGAGGTGCTCACGGCTCACCTTCACGCAGGCGGCCTGCACGCGGTTGGTTGTGAATGTGCCTGCAGAAACGCAGGGTTCCGTGGAATAAACCAGGGCCAGGTCCAGGCGCGTGGCCGTAGGCTTCTTGATGCCGCAGCTCACGGCGCTTCCCAAAAAGCCCTGGGGCGCGCAGACGCCCCCGTCAACCGGAATATAGGATGAATCATTCATCGTTTTGAAGTGCCTTTCAGCGTATCAAAAAACTACAGTACCCACAAGCCTTCCGTTTCATCAAACCCGCACATGATATTGAAGGACTGGACGGCCTGGCCGCCGGCGCCCTTCACCACGTTATCCTCCGCACTCATCAGGATCACGCGGTTCGTCCGGGGATCATACGCCCAGCCGATGTCCACGCAATTCGTGCGGGTCACATTCTTGGTATCCGCAGGCTGGTTGCGCCCCAGCAGGCGCACGAACGGAGCTTCCGCATAAGCCTCTTCCAAAATCTGGCCGACGGACTCAGCGTCCGCCCCCTTCCTCACCCTGGCCGTGATGGTGGAGCAGATGCCCGTATTCACCGGAATCAGGTGCGGAGTGAAGGACATCACCACCGTCTCCCCGGCGGCATGGGAAAGCTCCTGCTCAATCTCGCTCAAATGGCGGTGCTTCGGCACGCCGTAGGCATGGAAGCTTTCATTGCACTCACAAAACAAGAGGGGAATGGAAGCCTTGCGCCCCGCGCCGCTCACGCCGCTGCCGGAACAGACAACCACGTCCTCCGGCTCCAGCAGGCCGGCCTTGAACAGGGGAATCAGGGGAAGAAGAATGCTGGTGGGATAACAGCCCGGAGAAGCAACGATGCGCGCCCCGGCAATCTCCGCCCGGCGCCACTCCGGCAGGCCGTACACGGCTTCCTGCATCAGGGCCGTATCCGGATGGGCGTTTCCGTAATACTCCTCGTAAACCTCCGGGCTGTCCAAACGGAAATCCGCGCTCAGGTCAATCACGCGCACGCCCCGGTCCACCAGGCCGCGGGCATAGGAAGCGGCCACGCCGTGAGGCAGCGCCAGAAAAGCCACCTCCGCGCCCGTGGCGGCAATCGCGTCCACATCGGAATCCGTAAACTTCAAGTCGGAACCCGGAACCTGCCGGAAACGGGGAAACACCTCCCACAGCGGCTGCCCGGCATACTGGCGGGAGGTAGCGCACACCAGCTTCACCCCGCGGTGATTCAACAGGATGCGCAACAACTCCTGCCCGGTGTAGCCACTGGCTCCGACGACTGCTACTTGAACTTGCTTCATGACAAAAAAGGTATGCTATGAAAAAAGACTCTTGCCAACACTAAAGTTTTCCTATATACACCTCGCCGTCGCAAGACACGGCCCCGGTCGGTCCGATTTTATCGGGTTGTAGCGCAGTCTGGTAGCGCACCTGCATGGGGTGCAGGGGGTCGCAGGTTCGAATCCTGTCAACCCGACCATCATTAAGGCTCAATCAGTTACGCTGATTGAGCCTTTGTTGTGTAGAATAAAGTGTAGAACAGAAGGGGGTGCGGTATGAGCTCCAGCCCCTCCGTTATCCACGTTTACGGGGACGTTTTAGACCACCTGCTTGCCGCCCACGGGGAAACCAAGGAGCAATGGGAAGACCCCTTCAGCGACGATCCTATACAGGTAAAAATCTCCCGTGCGCTCTATGAGTGCGGCCTGAACCATGACCAGCTTGACATGGTTAAAGAAGAAATCCAGGACGCGCGCCTGCATATCCTGATTGGCATTTTTGCCATCCTTTTTAAAAACGGCTACCACCCGCAGCGCGTTGTCCGGAACGTCTACAAGCTTGCCAAACTCTACTGTCCGGAATCGGTTAAAAAACTCTCCCACTCGGATCTTGCCGTTTTGACCAGCGACACCATTTCCGCTTCCTCGATGCGGACGCACGCCTGTAACCGCTACCTTGACACCATGACCCCGGAACAGGTCAAAGCCCTGATTGACAGATACGAGAGCGGAGCCCTGCACAAGCTCGCCCAATTGTCTTGGAAATCCCGCAAGGAACAGAAAAAGCACCGCAAGAAGAAGAGCTCCGGAGCCACCAAATCCAGAAAGCCCAACCAGCAACAACTCAACCTTGATTTATAGCCATGGACAAAATCACCCGCGCTCAACGTCATATTGACAAACTGGATCCGGCCGTCTCCGGATCCGGCGGCCATGCTGCCACTTACCGCGCCTGCCGGATCCTCGTAAATGACTATCAGCTTTCCGTGGAGGAGGCTTGGCCCATCCTGCTCACTTTCAATGAAAAATGTGAACCCCCGTGGAATGAAAAAACCCTCCGCCGCAAGCTGGAAGACGCCGCCAGCCGTCCCGCAGGCAACCACGGAACAGACAAATCCCAAGGCCAAAAAAAACAAGAACCCGTGGCCTCTCTCCCCCCGTCAAAACGCATTGCCACAGGGCAAGCCAAATACAACCCGCCCCCCAAGGCACCCACAGGGCCGCCTCCAGTCCCCCAACTGGACGCGGCCATGATTGCCTCCCTGGCGGAAAAAGGGGCCCAGGCATTTACTCGCTTTTTCTTAGGCAACATCTCCGCCACGGATCCGGCACTTGTAACGCCGGACACGTACCTGCGCGCCCTCTTTGACGTGGACCGCGGGGAAAAAACGCTCATTTTCTCCAACCGCAACTCTCAAGGTCAGTGCCTCTGGCCGGATGAATCAAACCGCATCCCCACGGACGCCCCGGACGGCATCATTTTTTTAGGACAGCCTATAGACGGATATTACCGCGTCATCAATGGCAAAAAGACACGCCGCACCTCGGAAAGCGTCCTCTCCTGGCGGCACGCCCTCCTGGAAGCGGACCACATGGATAATATGCTGCAATGGCTTCAGGCCCTTATCACCCTGCCACTCCCCATTATCTCCATCACCTTTTCCGGATCCCGCAGCCTCCATGTCCTTTTCCGGCTGGAAGCCCGCAGCCACGCAGAATGGCGCGGTTACGTAGACCAGATAAAGCCTGCCCTGGCCCTCATAGGTGCGGACCTTCAGGCCCTCACAAATCATCTCGTCATGCCGCGCCTCCCCGGATGCTGGCGCACCGTCAACGGTGAAAAAAAGCTTCAGCAGCTCCTTTACTTCAACCCCCGCCCCACCCTGCGCCCCCTCCTGTACGCTACGCCGCTCCGCAATGTGGAACAGGACTGGACCACGCGCGCCGCAGAAATAGCCTCCAGCCCGCAGGACTGGCCGCCCGCAGCCATCCAGCAGGCCGCCGCAGCCTGCACCGCATACGGCCTTCCTGACGCCCTCCAGGCCATCACCCCGTTCATCTCCTCCTCCTCAAAATGATCCCCCAAGAAGAATTTGTCCGGACGCTCCAGAATTTTCTTACAAACGCCTCCGGAGCCGATATTCAGCAATTCCTGGACGGCCTTCAGCCGCCCACCCGGCCGCCGTCCAAATACGAAGTGACGCCGGACGGGAAAATAAAAGTCCCCATGCCCTGTAAAAACGGCACCACCACCCCGGAATGGTGCGTACTCATGGCGGATGCCCTCCAGCGGACAAACGCCCCTATTTACAACCTGGCAGGCTCTCCTGTGTACATCACGGATGACGGTAAAACCGTATACCTCACGCCCCAGAACTTCATCCCCGCCGCGGAAAAATATATCTGCCCATGCGCCTTTAAATCAAAAGATGATGATACTCTGGTTTACATGCCTATGAAGGAACCCCTGGCAAAAATCACCCTCTCCTCCATGGAATTTCTCACGGCCATTCCGGAACTCATTAAAATCCATGACCAAATCACCCCGGCCCTCCTCCCTAATGGAGCTTACCACCTCAACCAGCGCGGCTATGATCCGGAAAGTAAAATTTACACCCTGAAAACCGCCGTGGACTATGATACGGAGCTCCCCCTGGAACAAGCCCTTCTCATATGGCGCAACTGGCACAAGGAATTTCCCTTCCTGGACTGGTCTTCAGATAATCTCCAGGAACGCGCCACTTCCGCCACATCTCGCTCCTTTGCGGTCCACACCTGCGCCTGCCTGGCCCTGTACGCCTCCGCCATGCTGCCCCTTTCATCCCCGCGCCTTGGCTACGTCTACACCTCCAACTCCCAGCGGTCCGGCAAGTCCCTCCTGGCGGACATTGCCACCGGAATCACACACAACAACAACTCCAAACACCCATGGTATTACGACGATGAAAAGCTACAGGGCGTCCTCAATACCATCCTCAACACCCGCGCCCCATACGCCTACTTTGACAACCTCCGCGGAAAGCTTCAGTCCACATGCCTCGAATCCTTCATATCCTCCGTATCCCAAGACATACGCCCCTTTCACACTCAATCCCTTGTCACCAAGCAAAACTGCGCCATTGTCATCATCACCGGCAATTCCCTGGAGTGGAACACGGACCTTGCGGCCCGCCTCCTCATTTGCGACCTTAACCTGACGGACTCCAACCCGCAGGACCGCACAGTTCAGCGCGTGATTGACCTGGAGACCATTCAGGATCCCGGCAATCGCGCGGAACTGCTGGCTTGCCTTAACTCCTTTGTCCGTCACTGGATAGAGCAAAAACGCCCCACCCCGGACAAGACAAGGGCAGGCTTTCAGCGTACCTCCTCCATCATTGCGGGCATTGTCTCCCTCCTTGGCATTGGCGAGCCCTTCGGCGATCGTCCGGATGAAATCTATGGCGGCGGAGATCAAAACCTCCAGGACATGCGCGACTTGGTGCAAACCGCCGTGGACCTGCTCAAACCGGGTGAAACATACGGAGAAATTAAATGGGATGACATCATTTCTATTTGCATTGAGCGCAATTCTTTTGAGTCCCTTATTGACGCCCGCACCGAATACGTGACGGAAACGGACGAAGACGGCAACGAAAGCAAGATTCCCCGCTACAAGCTCACCCAGGCTTCCAACAAACGCTTCTCCTTCCTGCTCAATTCCACTTACGGCGGTAAGACGTTCAAACTAAAGGACGGCCGCACCGTCAAATGGGACTCCCGCGGGAAAAAGCGAAGTAAGAAATACACCTTCCAAATATCCTGACAGGGAGAAAAAAACGGCGGCCAGAAATGGCCGCCGTAACTGTTTCATTGAATCATTTTGCGTAACTGTTCCAGCCGCTCAAACATAGGCGCGGATCCAGCTTTTAAAATGGGGATATTGGCCTTAGAATCAATATTCTTCTTGGCATTCTTGATAAAATCAATCAAATACCGCTTGCCCAAAATATCAATCATTTCCTGATCTACAACGCAATCACCCCCAAACATCAGCCACTGCCAGAGCCTTTCCTTTGTTTTTTCAACGTCGGCCAGTTTTTGGAGCTTGTCCCCATATAACCATGCTATAGCCATGCACCCCTCACAATCACCAATCCATTTTAACAGTTCCGGACAATTTGCAGCCTCATACGTCAACGCCACGGAACAAAAGGGAGCTTCCGGCATGGTTAACATATTTTTCTTTTCGGTCATATCCATCTCCAGCAACTCTCCATATTGCTCCCTCGTTGCCTTATTTGTCTCTTTGGCAATGATAAACGCCAGGACAGGCTTATCACTATTGCCGTAAAAAACGGTGCATTTCAGCCCTCCCCCCGGAAACTCACGCAGCAAAAACCGCGCTTCAGGGTCTATTTGCGGATATAACGCCACCGATTCCTCTTCCCCCAGGGCATACTTGACAGACTCCAGGACTTTTTTTGCCACATCAGGAGAAACACTCTCAACCGGCCTCCGGTAAATATCTCCAGTAAAAATAGTATGATGATTGAATGTTAAAGACATAGGTTTACAGACTTCGATTTATCTTCCCTGAATCTCCCCAAGAAAGAAGTACCCTTTATCCCTCTCCGCTAATAAGTTTCAATCCACAGCCCCGGAAGACTGAATAAGCGGCCGCCTTGCGGCGGCCGCCTGTAAGGAATCAGAAAGAACCAGAATCAAAAACAGAGAATATAACTTTTTCCGTGTCTTCAAATAAGTTTCTATCCACAGCCGCCCTTTCGAGCAAACTGACTGTTCAGAAAGAACACCTTCCTTTTCTCATATCCTCCGGAACCATGCAACGTTTTTTTCATGCGTTTCAACTTTTTCCTTGCATTACTAAACAATGTTTAGTAAATTGAACTCGTTGAAGGGAGGTAAGGACCCGGAAACAGAACAACAAACTGAAAGAACATAATCATGGAAATCACCAACACCAAAAACTTGACGACGGAACAGATTGTCCGAGCACTCAACTCTAAAGGTTATCTTTACTATGGCGAACCTGCCCACGCCTGGAATGGTAAGACGCAAGCCAGAATCTACTTTGGCCGTGATTTTGTTACCATTCTTCCGGATGGAACAATCACCAACGATAAAAGCGGCAAACGGACACTCACCATTGGAGATGAAGCCGTCGAAGCCATCCGAGACATTGTAACCCCTTCCGCCCCCGTGGAAGAACCTTCTGAAGAATCTGCCACCATCACCACAACCACAACCCGTGGAACGGAAGTAGCAATCACTCTCACAGCGGATGCGATCACTGCAGAAGTTTCAATCCCCCCCTTCGGCAAATTCATCACAGAAGCAGACATTGCACCTCTCAAGGGACAATTTGCCCTGCGCGGCAAGGTCCCAACTGGAGAAAACCTGTTCATCACTATTCCGGAAAACGTCATTGCGGAGGTAGTTGAAAAACGCCAGCAACTCAAACAAAAACAAGAAGAGAGACTTTTCCCCGGCATTACCAACTTGAGAGAGCTGAAGCAAAAATGGGATGACGCATGGGAAAAGAGAGAAAAGGCACTGGAAGACAATGACGGCCTTCCAGGACAAAAATTCATCGACGAGCAATCTATTTACGAAAAACTCGAAGAAGCCAGAGCCAAGCACCCTAGAGCAACATTAGCACTCACGGCCGAATCTTACATTGGCTCGGGCCATATCGACCGATCCATAGCGGGAGAGAAAGCCCTGGAACTCCTGAAAAATGGAGGAAGCCTGAAAGAAGCTCAATCAATCCTTGATAACTGGCTTCCGAAGGAGGCCATGTGGGACTAAACAGAAAACAAAATCATGACCATACAAGAATTCCTTGACTGGATTTACAAGACCTATGAATTAAAAAATCCTTATGATGCAGTAAAAAAGGCTACGGAGCTCCTGAAGGTCACAGAAATGAGCATCTACCATTGGAGAAATGGTAAAAGGAAGCTACAGCCTTATATGCAGCAGTTAATCATTCTGACGATTGAAAACCATGATTTGAAAAAAAAGTTGTCGGGGAAGTAATTTTTTCCTTGCATTACTAAACAATGTTTAGTAAATTGAACTCGTTGAAGGGAGGTAAGGAACCCGGAAACGAAACAATAAACTGAAAGAACAACATTATGAACAAAAGTGAATTCAACACGGAATCCGTTATCCTTAAAAAAGAGGATATCCAATATGGACAAATGGATATTATCATATCTATTGATGCCATCAAAATCAGCTTTACCCATCCCCAAATGGGCCACTTGGAAGGAACCCTTAGCACAATGTATAAAGTCCCTGCCAGCATGATAGAGCACCCCAGATTGCGGACTCATTCGGGTGAATGGCTAGTGTTCTCCAAGATAGACGAAGCTGGAACGGCACTGTTCCCGGACATCACCACAAATGACTGGAAGGAATATAGGAAAATTCAGGATGAACTTAAAACAAAAAAAGAAGAACTGAAGAACCAGCTTTATGAAGCTCAATGCCCCGGCTACCTTGAGCTTGTTAAATTGGGGAAAGAATGGATTGAACAAAAACGCTATAATGATGCTGCTGTTTGGAACCAGATAAATAAACAGGATTACAGCAAGTGGGCGGACCGGGAAAAAGAGGATGCCCTGAAAGAAAAATACGAGGCATGGAAAAAAGACCATCCACGTGCTGCCGCCCTCATGAAAATCAAGGAGGGTATTGCCTTGAGAAAAGATTCCCGCGCGCATGAAGCTCAAGACTGCCTCCTCAATGGAGGGTCTATTGAAGAAGCCATGGATATCTATAACCAGCCCATTACCACGGAGCCTTATTGGGATTAGGGGAAACTAAATCAGGATTAATTCCATGGCACGCAAAACACTGAAAGAAAAACTTATGCGTGTGAAGACACGCGGAAAATCCGTTACAATTCTTACGGATTGGAAGGAAAGTTATGAACGCCAGTTCCGGGAGCTCGTCAAAGAAATGGAACGCGCCACATCCCGCGGAGACCTCCGTACCATTGGCTATTGCATAGGACAGCTTGACGGCATGCAGAAAAAGCTGCTGCACGGCGTTGACGTCATTGCAAAGTATCTCATTCAGCCTGACCTGCCAGCCCTTGACCCGGAAGACAAAACCCCACTTTGGAGCGAGGAGGAGGACTGACCACCCCGGAACCTTGACCACACAAAACCCTGACCTGCTTCCAGGCCAGGGTTTTTTAATTGTCCTGTCATTTTGCCGGAATCATTTCCGGCCAGTCAAATATACAGAAAACTCCACTCTTGGCAACAGGCTTTGACTACAACCGCGCAAATTGGAAGTGCATCCAATCATAATCCCTGCACCGCCCCAGGGAAACCGCGCCTTCATCTTCCACAACCCCCCAGAAAGCCGCATACTCCTCTCCGGAAAGCCGTGCCCGCGGCGCGTGGACCTTCAGGCCGTTATGGTCAGGATCCATATCTACCGCAATCCCCCAGGAGTGCATGGACGGCCTGCTGCTCCCGGAAATCTTGCGGTCATTGTAGCATCCGCCGTACAGATCCAGCCCCAACTCCCGCACACGCTCCACCCCGTAATGCTCCAGCGTGCGCCGGAAAATCCGCACCAGCGGCTCCGCCACCGCTTCATGGCAGGTCAACCTCCGCACGGTTGTTTCCGGCTCCCAGGCCAGCCGTAGCGGATAGGGTAACTCCACCGTAACCAATCCGGATCCGGCCTTGCCAAAAATGGACTTGCCAGACCACACCTCCGCCTGCGTGGGCCACTGGCGCGGCATCACTATTCCCAGCTTATCCGCAATAGCCGCGGCCGTCTTCGGCCCCGGCACTCCGTCCGTATCCACACCCACCGCCGCCTGCACGGCTGCCCAAATCTCATGGCATTGCAGGCGCAGCACCACGGCGTGAAGCGTCTTCGGCCCCGGAAGGCCGTCCGCTTTTAACCCCAGGGCCCGCTGAACAGGCCGGAATTCATCATATTCTTTTATCATCATAATATATTATAGTTAAAATGTTATATCACCTCTCAAAGGATTAACCGCCCCATCAGGGGCTGAACTCCAATCCAGCGGAATATCAATCACGGCCGTTCCTTTCAAGCTTCCGTTCAAGTGCGTCCAGCCGCGCGGACATTACGCCAATAGCGCGCCCTGTCTCCACCTGCACGGTTGTTTGCTCGTGCATGATAATAAGTAACTTATCATTCCACGCATCAAACTTCACGCTCATCCAGTACGCCACAAGGAACCCCGCAACCATGCAGGCCGTAGTGGGGTGCTGGTCTATCCAGTCCATAACCTTTATATACCACCCAACAGCCTTACACATTGCGTTAAGTATCTAATAGTTATATTTTACTACTTGACAAACCGCTGCACAACCGGCGGAACATCCGTGGAAGGCTGGCTCTGCGAATACGTCACCCCGGCCGGAGTCACTACCAGACACGCCCCACCTTTGCAGATAGTAGTTTGTCCCCGCGCCACCTCCACGGAATGACCGCAGCCCCCCAGGAGAGACGCTGCCGCATACACGGCTCCGGCCAGGATGACCCAGCCAAGACGCTCCCACCATTTCATGTTCTTGTTTTTGGTTTTTTCATAGGCATTCTTCATGCCCTGCTTCCCCGCCTCCAGGGCGGCCGTCTTCTGTTCTTCGTTCAACTTCTTCATATTATTGTTGTTCCGTAAAGTATTTAAAAAATGCCACGGCGGCGGGGGCCGTGATGATAAATTCCGGGTAGTCCCCACCCGTGAATGTGCGGCGCCCGCCTTGGGAGTTGACGGCCTCCACGGTCAGCCTTACGGCCTCGACAAACCGCAACGGATCATCTACCGCTGGTACGCAACTCTCCGCCAGCCTTGCCCACACCTGAACCGCCTGCCAGTCCTCGCCCATGCCGGCAATCACGGCCACTGCGGACGCCAGGGCCGGGGCTTGCGTGGTGGGAACGTCCGCTGGCGTATAGCGGCGGGATTGAATGAATCCGCCCCGGTCAGTGCATAGGGCAGTCAGTACAAACTCGCCCCAGTTGCCGGGTGCGGAAAATCGGAAATGCAAAGATGCGGTTTTCATTTTTTTATAAATTTAACTTGATTTTTTTCAAGATTTGTTATTCCGCCTGGACTTCCGGGGCCTGGAACTCCTCCACGGCCTCGGATTGGATGGCGTTAGCTTCGATTGACGTAAATCCATAATAGGCCGGGTTAAGGCCGTTGTCCCACGCAGTCATGACCGTGGCCGCCTCTACCACCACCGTAATGGCCCAAGGAGCCGGGTTAGTGATGTTTAAATAATAGTCCCGCAGCCCAAATGATTCATAATTGTGAACGCCACGGACGGTAGCGATTTTTTGGCAGGCATGAGGGGTGCCGCCCGTGACAATAAGCCACAAGGCCCCGCGCTCGTCGGTGTCAATCATGCCCTCGGTGTATTGCTGGTAAACTATCCGCGCCACACAACCGGGAATAACAACATTGTCGTCCAGGTTAAGCAGGGCTTGAGTCGTCTTGACCATCCATTTTCCAGAGTTTTCAGACCAAAAAATTTCCCGCGTGCGGACATGATAGCCTCCTGCGGCCGCATCCCGGTCAGGGGTAAAAGTAACGTCTAAAATTTCACCGAACGTGATGCCCTGGTTAGCCGGGGCTAACGTGTAAGCATCCAGCGGCAAATCATCTCTTGCCGTTACGGCGATTTTGCCCAGGGCCAGAGTTATCTTGCTTGCGGAAACGAGTCTCACCGGGAGGACAACCCCGGCAAAATTGGAGTAGTTGTTATAAGCCAGGATACCGGGGACGAGATTGACATGCGCGGTCGTCGTCATCCCCCCTTGCAGGTAGACCTGCAACACCTGGTTAGCTACAGGCATGCTTATCACTGCGTTATTGGTGGCCGTGCTGGTGCCCAAATAAAAACGGACCCGGAACATTTCATCTACGATTGACATTCCGGCGGCATGAATCCGATTAACCGCCGCCGTGGCCGTTGGTGCCCCGGTAGCCAGCGGAATATCAACGCCCCCGTAGGCATTGACCGTGCCGGAGAACGTGCCGCCCGTGGCCGTCAGATGTCCCCCAAGGTCCAGATCCCCGGCGTTGACGGCCAGGGTGCCGGGTTCCCCCTTCAGGCCCTGCACGCCAGCAGGGCCGCGCTCCCCGGTTTCCCCTTTCGGCCCTTGCGGCCCTTCAGGTCCACGTTCCCCGGTCTCCCCCTTCGGCCCCTGTGGACCAGCAGGGCCAGGCTCTCCGGTTTCTCCCTTCAGCCCCTGCGGCCCTACAGGGCCAGGTTCCCCGGTTTCTCCCTTCGGCCCCTGCGCGCCTTCCGGTCCACGTTCCCCGGTTTCCCCCTTCGGTCCCTGCGGCCCTTCAGGTCCACGCTCCCCGGTTTCCCCCTTCGGCCCCTGTGGACCAGCAGGGCCAGGCTCTCCGGTTCCCCCCTTCGGTCCCTGCGGCCCTACAGGGCCAGGTTCTCCGGTTTCCCCCTTCGGCCCTTGTGGACCAGCAGGGCCAGGCTCCCCGGTTTCCCCATTCGGCCCCTGCGCTCCTTTCGGTCCACGCTCTCCGGTTTCTCCCTTCAGCCCCTGCACCCCGGCCGGAATCACCATGTTCAAAAAATACTCCCCAGGCCGCCCTCCCGGCACTACCTCCGCCCAGGCAGGGGTGCCCGGCTCGCCTGTCTGCACCTCCCCCGCAGTTACGCCAAACTGCTCCACGCTCTCCCTTACCTCCCGCGCCGCCTGCGTCACCTCGTCATACATCAGGATCCACTCCGGCCTCACGGAGTGCGGTAAATGGTCATCACCAATCAGCCCTTCTTCCAGGTAAAAATTCAGGGGAAGGGAATGGTATGCTCCTTTTTCGCCGTCCAGCTCCACCAGCACGGCCGCCCGCGCCTCCACCGTGCCGCCTTCCACGCCCTCCGCCGCTGCCCTTATCTCCTCCGTATCCAGGTCCAGCACCATTTCCACGGCCGCGCCGTCCGCCCGTGCCTCCTGATAAGCCAGCAAGGCCCCCGTCTCCGTATGGTAAACCCCCATGGACACAAGGCCGGTTATCCTCTCCTCTCCCAAAAAATCAATGGATACGGGCACGGCCTGCCTGCGTACCACGCGCACACCGCACAAATTCACATTCCCATCTGCATGGCGGCCGTGAAAAATACCGCTCTGGACATTTAAAAAAAGCTCCATTCTACCCTTTAGGAGCTTTTTCAAAAATACAGACAGCCGGGAAAAGAAGACCTGAACGTCAGGCCCACGCTCCCTGGTAACGCTGCGCCGGGTAAGTCAATACGGGAGTGGACAGCCCCAAATTCCCGCTCTTGGTTGCAAAATAACAGCCGTAAAGCTCAAAAGACACTCCGCACGCCTGTTTTTTTATCGTGAACGTCTTAGGTTGCACTTGATAATCATAATAATAAGGCTGGCACCCCAAGGCCACCTGAATATTATAATAACTGCTTGCATAGCGGTAATAGCGGCCGGAAAACCCGCTGGTAATCTGCATATACACCGCTCCGGTCAGCTTTCCCCCGCTTGTCTCCGCATACCACCAGGGCCACCAGCGGACTTTAAAATCACTCCCCAGGTACTCCCCGCTCTCTTCGTCATAACTATCTGACATAAACCAATCTTCCGTGCGGGCGGGCAACATGTCCCACCACTTTTTTACATCTCTGGCCGTAGTCAGCACCTCCGGAGGACGGCTGAATTTCTTGTACGTTCCCCCGGCTCCGTCACTCTCTTCAGTATGATTCCACTCCAGCCATACATCAGGATCCGCGCGGCGTGTTGCAATCACCCGCACGGCTCCGGATGCCTGCCAGCGTGGAACGCCGCTGGTCTTTCCGGAAGCGTCGGAAAGCTCTATGCGCGTCAGGCCGTAAAACAACTTCCACGCATCGGAAACACACGCGCACCGGATCCCCGGCCTGTACATGCTCCCCTTCTCAATCGTTCCGCGCATCCTCCAGGGTGCCCACGCAAACGGGGAAAACATCCCTTTCGTACCGTAGTGGCTGAACTGGTAATAATCCCCCACGGACATTTTTTCCCACCCCTGCCGCAAATGGTCAGCGGGGAAAGTTCCGGAAATTGGCTTTAAAGAATTCATGCCTGCGGCTTTTCATAAACGCTTATGGATATATCGGCGTACTGGCCCAGCGCACCCGGCTCCTCCTTCACGCACCCCGGAAGCCAGTAGGCCCGCAAGGAGGAAAAAACAAGCTGCTGCGTAATGCTCATTTCTATTCCGTCTTTCCCCTGCTTCGCCTCACCCACAGCCAGCACCACCTGACTCTCCCCCTTCTCCTCCGCCCCCTTGATAGGCATTATAACCGGCTTCAGGGCGGCATCCTCCTCCAGATCCCCATCAGCGGAAAAACCTACCGTCTTGCACTCCACGCTCCTATTCTCCTCCTTATTGTAATCCACTCCGTACTTCCAGCCCAGGCACACGGAGAATTTCCCGGCCGTCTCCGCCCCGCCAACCCTCACCACATCACCATCTTCCCATGGAATTTTATAGGGATGCCCCATCACATCCAGCAACACCCCTCCATTCTTCGCAATCTGCACATACTCCGTCTTCTTCCCGGTTTGCTCGTTGGTTTCCGCCACAATGGAGCAGGAAAACGGCGTAGCCATCCCTCCCCCGCCGCCCTTGCCGCCCCTGGAACGCCGGATGGCAAGGGAGGAACCACCAGGCCCCCGGTGGAACGTGTACCCCACGCCGGACTGTAACTGGCAGGACGTTGCCAGCCGCTCCAGATCCCGGCAACAGCGTATCAGGTGCCGCAGCTTGGACGCGCTAAGAACCTCCCCCTGTGTAAATGTAGGCCAGTTAATCATGATTCAATATAAATCCGTGTCCCATCCCCCCGCGCCGCTCAATCTCCAGGAAACAGTTTGACGCCAATTCCCGGTGCCGGTCCTGCGGGCCCTCACGCCCTCCTTCAGCCAATTGTACCCGGATCCCACCGCAGGCGCGCCGTTCCCGGGAGATCCCTTTTTCCCCACTCCGGCCAGACTCACCGCCGCCACCGTGGAACTCTCGGAATACACGCCCCCAGGGCACAAAAAACTAATCTGCCCCTTCCGCATCTTCTCCAGGGCCTTCTTCCCGGCATCGGATTTAATGGCGTCTTTAATGATCTTGTCATCTTTCCCAAACGTATCTTCAGGACTGGCTCCCCCAGATACGGCCATCAGGGCATCTTGTTCTTCCTCTGACAAATTTTTAAACAGGGGATGCGTTAAAAGGGGCTGCTCCGTGCAGGAATAATCTATATCATATTCCGTTTCCTCCCGGCTCCCGAACTCATAGGAAGTTTCCGGGGGCAACTCGTAATAAAGTGATACCTCCACAAGACCGCCCGGAATTCGCCTGCTGCTGATCTTCTTCAGCCGTAGCCGCGCGTCATCCTCGAAAGGCGCACCAAGGTCAGGGCATCTTTTAGTCCACCCCTCCTCCCAATCCTCATAAACCGCACGCCCCACGGCGAAAAGCTCGCCTTCATCCCCGCGGCTAACCTCCAGCGTTTTATCTACCTGTTCCCGCTTTTTGATATTAATATCTCTCATGCTTCTACTTTTCAGGCATATTTTCAATAACCCATCACGGCCTCCGCCCGCAGTCCTCCCTGCCTTCCTCCGGCCGTATTCTTTACGATCTGCTGGAGCAGGGTTGTCTGCTTCCTGGCCTCCGTAAGCTGCGGCATGCTCCCCATCATGGACCGGCCGCCGCCGCCCACCTGCGCCAGACTATCCGCAATAGGGCCATTCCCCTCCTTCTTCCGGTTTTTCCGCCGCTCCACCTGGTCCTCCAGCCCGGCAATCCGCCGCGCACGCCCCGCGGCCACGCCCTTATCTGCCCCCATATCCCGCTGCTGGTTGTAAATTTCCTTCATCCGCGCCGCCATCTTCAGCCGCTCCTCCTCCGCCTTGTTTCCGGCCGCCTGCGCCTTCAGCAGGGCCACCTGCTCGCGGTAGGCCCTCCCGGCCGCCGCCCGGTCCCTGTTCTTCTCCAGGGCAGCCGTTTCCTGCGCGGCCGCACCGGCGCGGGCCTTGCTCATGCCGGAGCTCTCATACTGGCTCTGCAACTCCCGCACATGCGCCTGCTCCTTCAGCAGGCGCAGCTTCTCACGCTCCCCGTGTATCTCCGCCCGCAGCAGGGCGGCCTGCTGCTGGTGCTGCTGCTCTGCCCGGCTCCATTCCTTATTCCGCTGCGTAATCTCCCGGTCCACCTCCTCCACCTTGCCCAGCAAATCATACAGGCTCTTGATCTTGGATTCCACGCCCTCCAGGTTAAGCGCGCCGTCCACGGCATCAGAACCGGAAAGCAACGCCCGCTGCTCCTCAATCGCCTTCCGGATGCCGTCAGCATCCCCGTACCCTCCCAGCAGATCCTTCTTCCTGGCCTCCAGCCCCATTCCGCTCCTTTGCCGCTCCCGCTCCGCCTCCGCTCGGTCATAATCAATAGATAACAACTCCTCCTCAATCTTCTGTATCTCCTCCAGGCTCTTCTTCCTGGCCTCCATGGCCTGCTGCCCGCTCCGCGCTTCCCTCTCCCGCGCCTGCGCCGCCTTTGCGCTGGCTTCCGCTACCTTCAGCAACTCCTTCCTTTCCCCCATCAGGGCAAACACCCTGTCATCAATCGCTACGGTATACCTCCCCAGCGGATCCTCCTGATCCTCACTCAACCTTTTTAAGCGTTCAATTTCAGCATCATACTCGTCAATCACCGCATGCACGTCATGCTTGCTTGACGCTTCCCCGGCCTGCTTCCAAATTCGCTTGTCAAAATCATCATTGCCCCTCCGTAAATTCTTCTTCTGGTCCTGCTCCTCCTTCGTAACAACTCCCCGCGCATCCCTATTAGCCTTATACAGTTCCACCGTGGCGGCGGTAATGGCCGTAATGGCCGCCATGATGGCGGGCCCCTTCAGGGAGGAGAGAATGCCCGCTCCCACCCCCTGCCAGGCCCTCCTGGCGGACATTCCGCTTGCCCGCACCGCGGCATCAAACCGTTTTGTATGGCCGCTCGCCAGGCGCAACTCATTGTTATAATCCGTCCGCAGGGCCATAGCCGCCGCCTTGACGGCCTGCCCGGCGGAGGATCCGGCCACCATTCCGGCCACCTTCCACGCGCCCCATGCCATAATGCCAGCACGCAGCAGCCTTTCCACCAGCCCCGTCCCCGTTGCCAGTTTTGCCATGCCGCTCCCCACCACGGAGACAATAGGAGCCGCCTGCCTCACAATATCCCCCAGGAGGGATCCGTACCTCTTCAACCCCTTTGTCACCTCCGCCTCCTGGCCGGACCATGAGGCCCCTATTTCATCCATGGCATCCTTAACCCCGCTGGTAACAGGCTCTGCAAGCTCACGTCCCAGGGCACCCACCTTCCCCTTCAGGGCCTCCACGCGGTTTCCCAAATCCTGCGTATTCTTCGCCATGGCCCCGGCAAACTGCCCTCCTTCGGATCCCATGGACATCAGGGCACCCATTAAATCCTTAAATCCCAGTTGCCCCGTCGTCAGCATTTTACCCAATTCGGCACGGGTTTTTCCCGTCCTTTGAGCAAGCACCCCCATCACATCAATGCCGCTCTCCATCAGCGGCCTTAAATCACGCATCCCCACCTTGCCGGATTGGAAAGCCACGGAAAGACGGACAGCCAAGTTAGAAAGGCTCATGCCGCCGCCCGCAGCCACGTTCCCCAGGGCCTCCAGCGTGCTTTTCAACTCACTGGACCGGACATTCACGCCCAGTAGAAGTTGCGCCGCCTTCTGCGTTTCCTCCAGGCCAAACGGGGGAGTATCCGCAAATTCCACTACCTCCCGCGCTCCCTTCGCCGCACTTGCCGCCCCACCGGTGAAAGCCTCCAGGCGGCGCGTCACCTTCTCCACATCATCCCCACTCCCCAGCCATTCGGAAAACTTCGCCCACCCGGCCCGCAGGCCGTCAACAGCCGCCTTCACGCTGGTAATAACGGCACTCGTATTCAGGAGTCCGGCATTAAGCCGCTTGCACGCCTTGCGCCCCTCCTGGTCCATTCCCTTCAGCCCCTTGACCGCTCCCCCCGTACTGGATCCAATGGCTCCATTCAGGTCAGCGGCCATCTTTTTGGCCGCCGCCGTACTCTGTTCCGTTGCACTGATAAACCCGGAGGCATCCCCATCTATCTTGATTCCTGCGCCTGCGCTCATAACCTTTTCCCGTTGACTAAATTTTAAAATGTTCTAATTTTGGTTCATGGCCTTCATTTTCCATACCCTGAAAATGATTCTTGCCGCCGCCTTCACGGTGGCGGTTCTGGCCGCCATTGTGGCGTTCGGCACGCCCTGGATTGTTGCTTTCATCATCATCCTTCTTTACTTGATATTCCGGGGGACGGCCTCCCCGGAAAAAAAGTAAAGCAACCGGATTACTCCAGTTGCTCCACCTGCGCCCTCCAGGCATCCCTGGCCTTTTCCAGGGCACTCTTCACATCCCCGTCATTTCCGGTGTAGCAACTCCACCAGCAAGGGGTGGCATCATAACTCCAGATAGCATGGACATACTGCACCAGCCGCGCCAGGGGTATCTCCCACAGAATTTCCTGCTCCGTCCATCCCGTAGCCCGTGCCACCGTCATCATCATGGCCGCTCCCCAGGACGGCCACGCCCTAAAGGGTCATCATCCTCCCCGGCCGCATCCGGATTCACCATCCCGGCCTGTATCTCCAGCACTCCGGTAAAAATAGCCTCCTCCAGATTCGGCAATGCCGCCGCCTTGAAACGCATCATGAATTCCTCCACCACCGCAGCCCTCTCCTCCGGCGGCAAATTCAATCCGCTCCGCACCCGTTTTGGCTTTTCCGCATGCACCCACACAAATTCCGCCACGGTCCGCGTAATCTCCTGGCGGTCCGTAAGCCCCAGGGCGGTCCATAAGCTAGGCTCCTCCCCGTTCTCGTCCGGGGAAAAATCCACCTCCCCAAGCCGTCCATACGGATTCCCGATGCGCTGTAGCTGCATCAGGCTCCCCAGGCTGATCTTCCGGATCTTGACGCCCGCCAGACGTTCGGCTTCTTCTCCGATCAACGCCGCATCAGTCACGGCTCTTCTTTCATTATCTGATAGTTCCATAATATTTTCAATAGTTGTCAATTAAAAATCAGCGCAAACTGCCCCGGTTCAGAAATCTTTCCACCACTCCCCACCATTCCGGGTCCCCGTCCAGCCGCACCAGGGCCTTCCGGCGCCCCTTGCTCACCTGCGCCAGTGGCACGTTACTTTTCACAAAATCCAGCAATCTCTTATAATTATGAAAACCGCAGGCCATATAAGCCAGGGGACTTTCATTCTCGGAATCCGTCAGCCATTGCTTGTTCCCGAACAGCTTCATCACTTCGTCCGTTCTCCAGCGGCCATCCTCGCTTTGCGGCTCAAACTGCCATGTTACCACGCCGCCCGGCGCAGTAATGCCGGTTCCCACAATAACATTCCCGGACGTGCATTTCATAGGCACGCCCAGCGACATCAGCACGGCCGCAAGCATGGTATTAGCCGTCTCCTGCACGGGTGCCGTATCCGTGAACACAACAACATCTGCATCCAGATTCCTTTCATCCTGCTTATTCATAAAATCTTTCTATCTATCTAATTATTAACTTACTTTGTCTTTTCAGACGCAGGAGCCGCCCCACTCCTCAACGCAGCCGGTTCAACACTGGAGCCGAACGCATAAACGGTCCCGCTGACATCCAGGGTTGCGGGCCCGGAATTCTTCCGGGAATCCTTGATACCCTTGATAAACACGGTAGTGCCTGCGGGCGTTTCGTTCCAAATATCCGGAATTTTATTGGCCAGGACCAGGGAAGCTCCCATTTTTAGATCCTTACTTCCACCCCCGGCCGGAATGGCCCCGCTCATGGAAAAGGAAAGCTCCTGGTCTATGACAAGAACGCCGGTCTTTGCTCCCTTGTGGTCCAGTTGCTCATGAATATTCAACTGGCCGTCAGTCTCAAACGACTCAATCAACACTCCCTGCTCCGGTTTTTCAATGCCGTACTCCGGTACGGTCCCAATATGTGCTGGCATAACTTTTTTTCTATTGTGTTAAAAATTCATCTATCTACCCTTTATGATTTTTTTCAAAACTGCACCGGCACCGTCATCTTCCATGTCGCCATATACATCTCTTCCTGCGGATTCTCTCCTTTTCCAGGCTCCAGCCGCACGGCTCCAATGACATAAAAATGACGGTAGGGCACCTTCTCTTCCAGGGCATTCAGCCCGGCCTTGTCCACCTCCCGCAGCCTCTCCTCCAGCCATGCCTGCATCACGCGCGCTTCATCCGCCGTGCGGTCATGGGCAGACAAATAAAGCTCCACAGACACCTCCGCATGGTAAGTCCGGTTCCCGGCAACAATCTCGTCCAATTCCTCAACCTGGAAAAGTACGTATTCCGCCCCTTCCTTGTCTTCATCCACCCCCATCTTCAGGGGGACGGGAAACCCGCCCGGCAGTCCAAATTCTGGAACCGCCTTATCTGCTGCCTGGAAACGTGCCTTCAGGCACTCCATCACGGCCTTGACTAATAAATCTGACTGTCTCATATCACTTATTCAGTTCTTTTTTCAACTTTGCCGCATAACCCTTGATAACCCTCCGCATATCCCTCCCGGCGGAATCCACCGCATACGCCGCCACGCGGGCCAATTGCCCGCGGTCCGGATAAGCCGGATCATTATACATCTCAAACCGCACGCGCCCGCCCTGTACCGTCAGGGAGGCCGTGCCGTCATAAACGGACGCATGCCGCGCAATCCATGCGGGGATCTTCTTCAGCCCGGCCAGCCGTGCCCCACGCAGCCACCCGGCCGCCATCCTCCCCACATGCCGCCTCCGCTCCGCCAGGGCCCGCCGCACGTCACTCACCTGCGCCACCCCCGGAGACATCAGGCCGCCCCCCTTCAAGACGCGCACGCTGCTCTTCTTCCCCAGCCGCAGAACCGTATGACTCCGCAGAAAGGCATCGGCGGAAACCGTGGAAACGCCCCGGAACTTCTTCCCGCGCACTCCCAGCAACACCCCTCCGCGCTTCTTCCGGGGGTACGCATAAGGCACCGGCTTCCCGTCCTCCCCGCGCTTCAGGCGCACCTCCGCCTCCACAGGATCCCCGCCTATATCCCGCTCAATATGCTCCTCCAGGGCGCGCTTACCCCTCCCCCCGTTCTTGGTACTATTCGGCGGCGTGGTGCGTATGGCCTTGCTGGCGGCCCGCTTGGCAAACTCCATCGTCAGTTCCTTCACGCCGTCCTCCCCTATCTTCTTCACCCGGTCCAGATTTTGCAACAGCCGGGAGATATCTACCTTGTACCTCACATTCATACTCACTCCTCCGCCAGATCCAGCACCAGGGAAACATCACCCTGCCAATCCCGCACCCGTGCAATACGGTACACCCGGCCGCCGCGGTTGGCCCTTACCTTCCTTCCGGCCGCGGGTATGCCCTTCAGGGCCTCCCGCCGCACGCGCAGGGAGGTTTGAACCTTCCGCACCCGGCCGCCAAGCTCAACCTCATACCACCCTTCCAGCGGCGCAAAAACGCCCTGGCACTCCTGGCCGTCCACCGTTACCTGTTCCCCCCAGGCGGCCTCCTGCTCATTATCCCCCAGGGCCAGCAGCTTTCTCATTTCGGACCTTAAATTCATAATCTTCTTTACTTTTTAAAAAAACCGGCGCGCAGAATTTTCACTCCACGCGCCGGAAACCACGAATAATGCCACTAAAAACTATTAGGACTCGCCGCCCTCCGCAGCACTACCCTTGCCGTCCTCCGCCGTTGCGGGCTTGCCGGATTCCGCAGGAGTTCCCTTGCCGCCCTCCGCCGCTGCGGGTTCGCCGGATTCGGCAGGAGTGCCCTTGGCATCAGACACGGCCGCGCCGCTCTTGGCCGTCTTGGCCGTCTTCGGTGCCGCCTTAGCTGCCTTCGACGGATCCCCGGCAGGAGCGGGGATAGAAGCACCTTCCAGGCTCACCACAGCAGGAGCCCCGCCCTCCTCTACAATGGCTGCGCTGGAAAGCTGGCGCAAATGATTCTTGTTGCAGACCTTCACCCCTGCCAGCAACTCCGCAGACATGGAAATAGTTTCCGTGTCTTGGCTACCCCAATACTTAATGAGGATGGAAATTCCCAGTTTAGGCGACGTTAGCACTTCCGTCCTGATTCCTAAATCCTCCGGAATATCCGGTAGGCGCAAAGCCACGGCCAGAGCGTCCGGACGGGAAGCAAACCCGGCCCCCTTATTATTGGCAAGAACATTCGTACCTTCCACGAAATGGACCCCTCCGGGAATGGAATAGGCACCGCTTGCCAGATTCAGCCCCAGGGCGTTAGTTGGAATTAGCTTGGAATAATACAAGCGGTCCAAGTACAGGGCATCAACACCGTTAGTCATGGACGGCCAAATTTCCTCCGTCACAATTTCCGGTGTAAAGGTCTTCCGTGGGCCTACATTGACCACTTCCGCACCGGATGCGGCAATAGCTGCTATTACATCCTTCCAAAAACCGCGTGCCACGGCCCTCACCATGGACTGAACCTTGTTCGTCAACGTCACGCCGTTTGCACGGTCAGCATAGGTGAGACTGACAGGGCGGGAATAACGATCCATGACCACACTTACCTTACTCGTCTTCAGGTTACTTCCAGCCCATGAGGTGAGGTTCTTTTCAGCTTCCCCCACGCCATCAATAACTTCCACTTCAACGCTTGTTTTTTCAGTCTTGAATTCTTTGGCGACATTCAAAGAAAAACGGCCCAGAGCCGCAAATTCCTCCTCCGTTGTATCAATGACGGCCTGTGAAATAATCGTCCAATTCAGCGTAGCCACGCTATTGTTATTTCCTCCCCCCTCCATCTTGGCGTTTCGGGGGACGTTCTGGAATGTATGTTTATTCATATATTATTTATGTTTAGTTTATTGTTAAAAAAATCTTTCTAAAAACAAAAGCCTGTTTACGCCTGCGCCGCCAGTTTCGACGCCTCCAACGGATGCGCCCTGATCCACGCCACCGCATCCTGCGCGCTCATTTCTGCCAGTTTTTCGTTGGTCATGGCAGGCGGTGCGGTTCCTTCGTTCCCCGGATCCGGCTCCACAGGAGGAAGAGTAGCCGGAGGCACGCCCATAACTGCCATTTCCTTCACCACGCCCTCCTGGATACGCCGGTCCACCCCTTCTTCATGGGCTGCCATGATGCGGGCCTGTTCCGCCTGCATCCCGCGGAAACCGTCATTTTCCGCCGCAAGCCGCTCATTCTCCGCTACCAGGCGAGAAACTTCCCTTTCCAGGGCCTCCACATTATCGGCAGTAGTGATACCCACGGCCTGCATCATGCGCCGCAAAACGGCATTGCTCGGTGCCCCCTTCTTCCCGCTGTCTTCAGGATCCAGGGATTCCCCCCCTTTCTCCTCCTGCTGATCCTTCGCCGTTTCCTTCCCCGGCTCCTCCGCGCTGGTTGAAATCACTTCATCACACCAGCCTTCCGCCACGGCGGTTTCCGCGTTCATCCATGTCTCCGCTTTCAGTATATTCATGACGTCTTCCGCACCTTTTCCGGTACGGGCCGCATAAATCCCTAAAATCTGGTCCTCCGTGCTCTTCAGGTCCGCCAGATACCCTCCAATCTCGTCCACGTTCCCCATGACAAAACCCTGTGCCCGGTGGACCATGTAACGGGAATTTTCAGAAATCAGTACACGGGAGGCCGCGCAGGAAATCAGCGTAGCGGCGGAGGCGGCCACGCCGTAAATTTTAGCCGTCACCTCCATGCCGCAGCCCTTGATAAGGTCATAAATCCCGGAGGCTTCAAACAAATTCCCGCCCATGGAATTCATCACCACTTCAAGCTTCGTGCAGCCCTCCGTCTTCAGCTCCTCCAGATTCTTGTTAAACTCTTCTACTGTAGCACTTCCGTAGCCAATATACCCGGAAATCGTTGCCACCCCTACCTTGTCATCCGCCGCCATGATGCGGGAAAAGGCAAGCGTGCCCGTCTTCTGCTGCTCCCCGGCTCCGCTTTCAGGGCGTGCCGCCATCTCTGCAAAAACAATCGTCTTCATGATTTTATTGTCCTGTACCCTTTAGGATCTTTTTCAAAAATGCTATTCATGGGGGTGCAACTCCTCCTCCCGGCGGTCCCCGCTCCCGGCTTCCTCCCTCTCCTCCGGATCCGCTGCGGCCGCCACGCCTCCCCGGTTGGCTCCCGGAATCACCTCCTGCAAGGTCAGCCCGTTCTTCTCGCAAGCCTCCTTTGCCATCTTCAGATTCCGGATCTTGTTCCGCAAAATCTCCTCATAGGTACACCCGTAATTGGCAAGGCACCAGGCGTCTTGATCCGCCAGGGCGGAATCAACCAGGTTAATCATCAGATTCCCTTCCCGGCCCAGGTCTATAGTCATGTCGCTCATGGGCGTCCACAGGCATTTGATCCAATGCGGATCCCGGCACATCCGCAGCCTTCCCAGGGCCATCTCCCGCGCCATGGCGTAACGCCAAACCTTGACGCACCATATTTTACGGTAGGCGTGCCTGATCTTCAGCCACCTCTTCAATTTTTGCATCACAAACCGGATCCCGCCGCTTCCCAGCTTATCCGGCTCCCACAGGAGCGCGGGAGAAAGCCCTATCCCATAGGCCACCTCATTCATTAAATGTTCCAGCAACGCAATCACATTAGGGGAGGGCCGGTTATCGGCAATAACCTTCAGATCACGGCCGGGAGGGAGGCGGTGGATCGTCGGCCCCCCCATCACCTGCTCCACCTTCCGCCCGTCCGGAGCCACCGCTACCTTCCCCACGGTTCCGCCCATGCCAGGCCCTTTCTCTGCCTGCCCTGTCTCCACGATGCCGATAGAGGCGGCCAGTTTTGCCGACTGCTTGACATACTGCACAATCTCCGCTTCGTCATGTAAATGGCGTATGGCCCGGTGCAGGTCAGGCAGGCCGCGCGTTTTTCCGCCTCCTCCGTTGTGCCGGTATAAAATCGCATCCCGCGCCGGAACCACGGACACACTCCCCTTCTTCCAATCCCGCAGCCCGTAGGCCACCGCCCGCCCCCAGGGATTCAGCTTCACGCCGCAATTCCAGCCATCACTGCCTTCTTTTGGACTCTGAATTTGAGGGGCTTCATAAAAAGCAAACGCTCCGCCTCCGTCCGGTCCGCTGGTCAACACGGTCAGCATATCCCCATCAATCACCCGCTGCCTTTCACTCCAAATTTGAGCCGTGAAAAAATTCAATTCCCCGCGGGCGTCAAAAAGCTCCGGATTCACGCAGCGGGCCATGAAAAGCTGGTCCGCTTCATGGTTCCAATTTTCATCCGCCGTGCAGGCATGGGGCACCAGCCAGCCCAGCAACTCCACCACATCCCCTACTGCCTTACCGGCAAGCCCTGAATTTGCTTCCAGGGAACGGGAATGCCTCCAAATCCGGTCCAGCGTCCACGTACTTATTTCTTGCCCGCTGTCCAGCGTAGGCCAGTAAATCAGGCCGGAGGATCCCAACTGATACGCCCCTGCATAACCTCCCCACATTTCCCGCTCCGGCCCGGATGGGGCGGGCATCCACTCCGGCCGCGCCTGCGGCCTCCCTCTTCTTTTTCCGTACTTTCCCATGATTAAAAATGCGTAACAGTGTGATTAAAAACAACTTCCCTCACCGCATCATCACCTGCCACAAAACCGGAAAAATCACCCGCTTGCATCTTTTTAATGCTCACGGCCTCCTGTAAAAAAGCAATATGATCCTGCAAGGGAATCACCTGCTGCGCGGTATAAGACGTTCCGCCGCCCGTGGATGCCCCGGTAACTTCCTTCCGCCCCTCCAGGATAGCCAGTTTTTCCCGCAGCATTTCCCTTAGCTGCGGTAAATCATAACTTTCCACGTATGCTTGCACGATTGCGTTCATACCCTTTAGGGTAAATTTCAAAAACGTAGCAGCACACAGCCATTCCACACATCCGGCCGCCTCGTTCCGGCCTCCCATTCTCCGCTTCCGGCCTGACAAAAAAAAACCCCCGCACCGGGGCAACGGCGCGGAGGTTGGTTTTTTGAAAGGTGGGATGATCTACAATCCCTACTGACTTTCCTATATCATATTCCGGAAAATCGTCAACCCCTTTTTACTCCCTACCGGTTTGCCCCCGGTAGGGAGTGCCTGACTAGCCGACCAGGAGAACAAGCACCTGCCCCAGCCACTCAAGCAATAGGGGGTTTATGTAGATCATATAAACCTTTCCAGTTAGGGGTTAAGCGTTACGCCGGGGCCCTTCCCCGCCGTCAACGCCCGGACTATACCACACAGCCGGAAACCCCTGCACTAAAAATCAAATTCCAGTTGTTCATCCTCACGAATCATTTCCTCCGCCTCACCAATTACAGCCCGGAAATCTGCCCTCCACATCTCTTCATCAAAAGGCCCCATCAGCTTATTCATGAATACATTAAAAACTTCCATCAACTCCGCAGGAACATCCTGCCTGCGCTCTGCATAATATCGTTTCACCGTGAACATAAACTCCTGACGGCATTTCATGAAAACGGTATATGCCTCATTCAATTCTTCGTATTCAGGATGGATGAAATTTCCCCATTCGGACCGGATCACATCACCATAATGCAGCCCGTGCCGTTCCATCAGCCGCGCCTTGTTCACCCCTGCTTCAAAAGCTACCGCCAGCTTGTCCAGCACTTCACTCTTCTTGTATTCCTTCATTGTCTTTCTTTCTGTTTTCAGATTCTTCTTCTACATAAAATCCCCGCCGTACCCACCAGGACACCTGGCAAAGTTTCCCACAGTCCCCGTAATGGTCATTAGGTATCTTCTTCCATTGCGCCAGCCCGCCGTTACTCTGCTTTTGCAGTTGCTGGCCGGAAAAACCGTCAATCAATTCCTGGTCCGCGTCCTCCGGAAAATGCAGCGCAGGCGCAACCCCCTTCTGGATCCTCCCGGCATAGAGTTCCATTTTTGCCGTGCGGTCCACGTACAGATAAAGATCAAGCCCTGGATGGGACTTGACTTCACTGACATTCCATGATCCAAAATTCGCTTGGCTGCCCTTTGTTGGAAACAACATGCCATAATATTTATAACACTCGTCATAAACCTTCTGCGCCCAGTCCCCGGAGTCAACCAACCCTAAACCAGGCTTCACGCCGCCCCATTCCAGGCTTTCAAAATGCGCCCCAATGCCCGGAGTCTCCGGAGTGGTGCTGATGCCAAGCAACGTCCCCCAGTCAATCACCCAGGTTTCCCCGCCGCTCCCTATGGCCGCCGCAAGCCAGTGAGTTTGATTCTGCCCCGGATCATAAGCCACCACAATATAGTAATAATGCCGCGGCAACTCCCCGCGTCGGTACGTTCCACGCAGTCTCCGCACACTGTCATCAGACACCTTAACCTCATACTGCGTAAATGGCAACGCCTCCCACCCGTTCCGGAAATTGTGCAGGGCCACCTGCCGGAACAGGTCATTCTGCGCCACCACAAACTTCCTCGCCATTTGCCCCCAGGTCACAAACGGGGAATAAAGGGAATTCAGGTGATAGCCGCGCCGGGAACGTGACGCATTAGGATTCGTTGCCCGCCATTCCCCCTTTTCCATCATTTCAATCTTTTCCCAATCCTCCACCCTGCCCTGGCAATGCGGGCAAACGTAAAACGTATGATCCTGCACCCAGTCCGCCAGGGCATCCCCCTCCAGGTCTTCCCGTTTATCCCATTGCACCGTTTTTTTTGAAAACTCCAGCGTCATCATTTCCCCGCAACGCGGGCACGGAACATAAAACTTTCTCATGTCAGTAGTTACGAAATTTTGCCAAAAATAAGAATCCTCGGAGGAGGGCGTGGAAGCGTGCAAAATTTGGTGCCGGTGGAAAGCCTTCGTGCGTTCCTCAATCAGGTCCACGGGGTGCGCTTCTTCCTTGGCTTCGTGTTTGAATTTGGCCTCCTCGTCCATGATGCAGCGCATAATGGGACGGCTGGACAAATTGCCCGGCTCCGTCACCCCCACCACATAGAGCTCCATGGAATCCAGCCGCATTTCTTTTGCAGTAAACGCATCAGGATCCCGCCTCATGTGCCGCGCCAGTATCTCGTTTTTACAAATTAACGGCATCAGGCGCGCGCGGGAAAACGACTTCGCCAGAACATCCGTAGGAAGAGCCCACAGCATAGGTGCCGGATCATTATCCACAAAATACGCCATGGCAATCAGGAGAGAAACAGTCTTCCCGCTCTGCGTGCCGAAGCACCAATAAATGTGTTCCAGCCCCTCCTCCCGTATGGATTCCAGCGGCTCCCTCATATACGGCATGCGCCCCGTGGAAAACCTCCCCGGCGCGTTCGGCGAAGTCTCACGCGGGAGGACAAGGCCACCCTCCGCCCACTCTATCACGCCCGGCTTCTCGTGAATTTTCAGCTTGCTAAACATGATTCAACAACGCGTTAAGCTCCTGACTCAAATTATCAATTTTCCGGTTCCATTCTTTTGACCATTCATCCCAGGCTTCGTAGAAACGCGGCCGCCAGCCTGCCTCCAGGCGCGCACCGATAAAATCCCGCTGCTGGCTCATCAACTCCGCCAGGGGAGCCACTCCGCGCGTCTTCATTTCGTGGAAAACGTGGACCGGAACCAGACTTCCGGAAGCCTCCAGCAACCGTTGCTCGTGCATCCCGGCCCGCTCCCAATTCGTGCGGGCTTCCCGCACGGCACGGGTGAACGACGCAATCAGCCCCACGTCTCCAGCCGTGGCGGCCAATTCCAACTGGCCCTCCATTTGCTTCAGGATTTTCCACGCGGTTTCCTTCGCCTCTCCAGCCCTGACCAAATCAGACGCGCCCCCGGCCTTCCTGCCGCCCATGGCGGCCCCTTCTTCACCACCTCCGGACGGCTCCGGCGTAACCTGCTCCGCAAGAAAAGCCTTCCATGCCGCGGAGTCTTTGGCCGCCTCCATTTGCGCCCAGCGTAAAGACTTTCCGTGTTTCTTTGCAAACGCCTGCTTCAGCGCGCCGCTCACCCTGTCTCTTTTCTTTTCCATGGTTCCCATTGTATTTGACTGTGAGCGCACGAAAGCGGGAACTCTCCTCTTTCCCCTGCATTTCCAGTCCCACCCATGCCGGACCGGATTCCGTTCGGTGATCCTCCTGCACCGTCCGGAAAATCCGCTCCCGCAGGACTGGCCCGCATTTCGTGCGCTCTACTATTAAGCGAAATTTTCAAAAGCGAAAAAATACCCTCCAAATCAGCCACTTCCCCGGTCATCCCAGCCGGAAAGCGAACAAACCGCCACCCGGCCCCCGGTTCCTGCGAAAAAACCGCCGCACATGTGAAATCCCCGGCTATCCTCCGGCCCCGCTGCGCCTAAAAAAAACCTTCATGAACACTCTCGCTTTTCCCTGTGTCCGTCCAACCTGCGATGGAGCCCCACCCCTCAAAAAGATTCCTTACCCCCCCCCGGCCGGGGTTCCGGCGCGCACCTTATGCACCGTTCAGCCGTGTTTTCTTTTCAGAGACTTTTTTACATATAATAATCTACTCCTATAATTATCATAAATTAAGTACTCAAGTACGCTATAAACTATATATATCATTCAGCATAAACACCTTTTAACTTGCGCCGTTGAATCATTCAACGCTTCAAAATGGCGTATTTATCTGCGCTCCACCCTGGCCTTTCCTGCCTTGCGAAGCACTCTTGAAATCCCCTCCCCCCTTTCAATCTCCAAGAAACGTGCCGTTATGGAGAAGGAACGACGCCTCAACACGACGCCTTGAAAGTGTGAAAACGGGCAATGCTGGCACAAGGCACGGCTCCAGCAGGAAAGAAGAAGCCCACGCCGCAAGGAACGACGCAAAAGGGCACTTCCGGGAGGAATGGGCCCGCTACACGTATGATGAAAGTGTGAAAACGGGCGGCCGGAAGGCACAAAAAAGGCATTGTGGAATTAACCACAATGCCCTGACAAATGAACACTTACTTGAAAGCCACGCCCTGCGCGTCCTTATTGGTAGAAAAAATATCAATCAGCACCCACACGCCAACGCAGGCAGGAAGAACCGCCAGGACAGGCAGAATGACAGTGGCGGCACATCCAAACAGCGTTCCGGCAAGCTGGAGCCCGCCCTGCTTGCTATACCCAGCATAATAATTATGTACACCAAAACCACCTAAGAACAAGGCCAGTAAGATATAAACCGCTCTGGACAACCGTTCCTCCTTCGTCGGCATTGCTTGAGGGTAAAGGGAGGTCATGCTTACACTCAATCCGTTATCCTGCAATGCCTGCTCCAATGTTACCCATTCCGGCTTCCTGATCTTTTCCGCAGGGCAAACCATTGTCATTAAATCCAGACGGTTTTTAACTGCCAACTGCTGAAGGGTTCGCAACGCGTAAGGGCCAGTGGCTTCCCCCACTTCATCAACGTAATATTCTTGTTCTATCATGGCGTTTTCATGACTATGCACAAAACCCCTAATCAGAACAAGAGGAAAACTAAATTCGGATGCACTTTTTATGGTGCAAACAGTCCAGTTTGAATACTATTCCAATTACATTCTCACGCGAACAGTAATTTTAGCCAAAGAATGAAGAACCTCCGCCGCCCACTCCTCAACAGTAAGGCCACGGCGTTCCGCTTCTTCTTTCACAACAATATACTGTTCAGGGGTAAAATCCAGCACAACAGACACAAGCTCTGATTTTTGAGAAAGCGGAAGATTTAACTCATTTTCAAAAACCTTTCGAATCAAATCCCTTTTTCTTAGCGGAATAAAGCCTTTTTCGTACCATTTGTCTATTGTCCTATAGCTAAGAAATAGCCTATCAGCTAGCCATTTCCTGCTTTTTCCAACAATTCTCAACTGGTTATCCAGCCATTCTAGCGGCATATCATCCATGCGCGAATCATGCGAAATTTCGCAAAAATCGCAACTGTTTTCTTAGCCATCCGCGACATTTCGCACTTTAAGCTTTACAAGACGCGCGAAATTTCGCATTTCGGAAGACATGGAGAACATCAATACATATACATCCCCTCAACGGTACAAAACGGAACGTCTACAACTCCTCACTGATATTTCCCCTGAAGACGAGGACAAACTAACCTCCCTCGTCGAAGGAAGTGCCCTTCCCAGGGGCACAGCACTTGCGAACGCGGCCTTTCTTTACATTGCCAAAATCCGACAGAACGAACGCGAAGGGAAACCCCTCCCTGCGGACTTAACCCCTCCCCTCAAAAACTCCTAACCAAAACCATCATGAACAAGCAACGCAGACAATCCCTAGAAAAAATCCATGACAAACTCCAAACCCTCTTCGACGAATTGGAAGAAATTATCAGTGAAGAAGAATCCTATAAAGACAACCTCCCGGAAAACATGGAAAACCGCATAAGTCAAGCGGAAGACGCCATTGAAACCATGAACAATGCCCTAAGCAACCTGATGGACGCCATAGACGCCCTTGAATCCTTATAAATTCAATGATTATGAAAAAGACAAGAATATTTGATGACATAAAGGAAGGCGATCTTGTTCGCTTCCTGAAAAACCCCATGCGCGGGAATGGATTTTACAATCATTGGTCCTTCGGCGTTGTATCTTTCCGCTTCAGCAACTCCTTCCGCGTTTTGCCGATTGGTACATATTCATATCAACAGGGCATCTCAATCCGGTGCGATGGCATGAACATGTCAGGGGAAAATGCCCTTCAAATAGCTTTTCGATTGACTCCGGAAGAAATGAATCATCCGGACGTTCAAGGTTACTTGGAAAAAATGGAAGCCATCAAGCAGCTAAAAAAACAACTCGCAACCCTCCAGGCGGAACTGGAAGACAAAAACACTGACCTGTTCAGCAAATACTCGCTTCCCAGGAACAACTACCTTTAATCAAAAAAATCTTAATCAAACACCACCATGAACAAACAAAGTCCCAACACACTAGATGATGACGATTGTATATATTTTCCTGGACCTTCCGGAATAAGCAACATTCTTTTATCAATCAAAAAACCGTATTCCCAACTTATATTAAAAGGTAAAAAACATATTGAATTAAGAAAAAACTGTCCTAATAAACCTAAAAGCGAAACCATTAATATCTATTTATACGAATCAGGGAAAAATGGAAAACGGGCCATCATTGGCAAATGTGAAAAAGATGTCTTTGAACATCTTATAGAAGATTATCCTGAACATTTACAATGCTTCATGAAAGCAAATCTTCATTATTCCTGCGTCTCCAAAGAAGAATTAAAAAACTATATGCCTTGCTATCTTTGGCACATTAAAAATCCAGTAAAATTCTCTATTCCCGTTACTCTTTCTTCTATCGGTTTAAACCGTCCTCCTCAATCCTGGCAATATATCACGGAAAAACAAGCAGAAATAATTAATTTAGAATCTGAAATGACTTTTTAAAATGAAACTTACACGTAAGCAGGCGTCCAAAGAATGGAAGCTCAATAACAAAAAAGTAGAAAGACCCTTCCCGGCTTATGATCTCATTGAAAGCAATGAAAACGGGAGTTTCATATATGCCATCATAGATAGGAATGATGAAACTTCCGTTATTTTCCGCCCGCAAGGAGAAAATAAAAAGCTCATGAAAAAGCTGGCCCGGAAAGTAGCAAAAGAACTTAGCATCCTCCATTATCAACTGCACGGAAAAGCCAAATAAATAATGTACCAGACTGAATTCTTTGGCCGGGAGCTCCTGGCAATCTGCAACTATTCCGGCGGCCTGTTAAGCTGGAAAGCTGCTCAACTGGCCGTCAAAAAGTTTGGCCGGAATCATACGGTATTGCTCTATGCAGACACCGGGAATGAGGCTCCGGACAACTACCGCTTTATCGTCCAGGGAGCGGCCCTTTTAGGGGTGCCGCTGCACATTGTCCGCGCACTGCCTGATTGGGCCGGAGGCCGCATGATTACGCCCTATGACGTTGCCATGAAGTCCGGATTCCTTCCGGATTTTAATGCCCCTGAATGCTCCTCTACCCTCAAGCGCAATCCACTTAACAAGTGGATGACGGAACACGCTACGCCGGACACTCATATCGTGATCGGATTCTCTCATGAAGAAGCGGAGCGCGTGGACCGGATGAAGAAGCGATTCCCGCAGAAACGTTATTACTTCCCATTGTTGGAAAAGCCCTATCATTTCCACTGTGAAATTGAAAGGGAACTGCGGTCTTTGGGCGTAGAACCTCCGAAAGCCTATAAGCTGGGGTTCGGTCATGCCAACTGCAACGACGCTTGCCTAATGGCAGGAAAGGGCCACTACGTCAATCTGTACCTCAAAAAGCCGGAAGTGTTCGCTAAGGCCGCCCGGTTTGAAAGTCGATTCCGCAGAAAGTACGGACGCACCATCTTTGACCAGACGGGCAAATATACCTTGTTTGACCTGATCCGAGACTACAAGGCAGGCAAACTTTCTCGTCTCACCCTGGAAAACAAACATACCATGTGCGCCTGTGGCGTCATGTGGGAGGAAAAGGAAGGAAAGTAAAATGAAGGCGAAAACGAATAGAAATGCTAAAAAAAATCATACCGTATCCTTCCAAGGCACATACGACGTACACGGCTGCATTCTCAAAATTTTCACCATTCCCTCTCTCCCCGTTCCATCTGAAGGGAAAACATGGCTGTGCATAGGCGGAAAACTCACCAGCCACGACGGCCAATGCACCACTCACCTCACATTCTGCCAAGGCCACTGGAAAAAAGATATTTTTGAACCTATCGAAAAAAACAAAACGGCGCCATTAGATGATTTATTAAATATCAAAAAGTTATAGTAAAATATACTCCTAAAAAACGCCAAAACGGCGCCCCTATCAAAAAAACATTTAAAACACTATACCTTAAAAGATTATGAACATTATTCAAACAGAAATAAGATACGTAGAAGACAACTTCAACGTTTTGACAACCCAATGCTGCGAAAATTGCCAGTTATGGACTCCAGAACAAAGAGTATCCCTTAAATTAAATAGGGCCGATTGGAACTTCACGGACGTTACAGCTAAAATAATACCCTTAGAAGTAGGAGCTTGCACCATAAGCCGCAGAACCGGAAAAGACGGTGAAACCTGCTACCTACAAACTCACAGAACCTCCGGCACCTTTTGCCGCCACCACGTCCCAACGCCCTCCTATGCAGATTGGACAAGAAAACACGGCACGCCCTGCACGGCAATCACCCCCTACATCATCCACCTTTAACCCATACCCAAATTACACAATGACCCAAGAAGAAAAAGACGAACTCCGCAACCTGCCGGAAGACTCTCCGCGCCTGCTCAACCTCACCCAGCTTTCCCTTGCCTTGGGGGTAAGCTACGCCTACACCCGCGCCATGAAAAAACAAGGCTGCCCGTTTCCGGGTGGCCGCACCCTCATTAAGGATGCTCACGCATGGCTCAAGGCAAATCCGGACTTCCGGCCATACAAAAAGCCGGAAGCCCCCACAGGCCCCTATGGAATCCCCACGAAACACTTCAGGGACTAAAGAACGTCCCCCAACTGCGCTACATCCTGCGCCTTCAGCTTACGATAAATTGCATGGACCACATCAGACGCATGCCCCACGTACTGCATAGACTGCACCTCCGAAAAGCCCGCCCTGGCAAGGCGCGTTACCACTGTTACCCGTGTGCAATGGAACGTAATATCTTCAAGCCCGATAGAATCGAAGAAGAATTGCCAGATACGGCTGGCATTCTTCGGAAGTTCTACCAGCAACTCCCGCCCCTCCTTCCTGGCCTTCAGGGCCAGCTTCTCCACGTCCTTATGCAGTGGGGCATCATGCCATTTCCCGCCCTTCGTCAAGAATCGTATGGTGCGGTTCTCAAGATCAATCCGCTTCAGGGGCACCTGCACCTCCGACAACCGGCACCCCTGTTTCATACCAACCAGGAAGCAATCACGCATCCATTCCGGACGGCCCGCCAGAGCCGCCCAAATCTTCTTTTCCTCCGTCGCCGTAATCTCTCGCTTGCCGCGCGTTGTCTCCCTCTTCAGGCCCAGTTGCCCGCATGGATTGGCAAGCACATACCCGCGCCGCATGGCCTCCGTCATGATGCGGGAAAGAAATTTAATCTCCAGCAATGCAGTATTGCGCCTGCCTACGCGCCGTCCAAACCTCTCTCCCATCTTTTTATCAACCCGGAAGCCCAAATAGGCCATAATCACTTCATAAGTCACCTGCGAGGGATTTTTTACCCCGCGCAATTTGAAAAAGAAGGAAAGATGATCCCAGGCGGACACATACCGCTTGCGCGTTTCTGCGCTGGCGTAGGACTCAATAAAACCGGGCACCCAATCCAGAAACGCGCCCATGCCTCCGCTTGTATGGGACGCCAGCCGCTCCAGCTTATCCAGTTCCTTCACGTAGGAAATAATCTTTGCCATGGCCCCTTCAGCATCACAACGGATTCCGGAAGACTTGGCACGCCGCTTTCCCTCTTCGTCAATGTAACTCACGTAAAAAAACTTACTGTTCTTTTTAAGATAATAAGATGCCATGTGTATAATGCTGTAGAATGCAATCCGATAATAACCTCTAAAAACCTAGCAAAATCAATGAAAAAAAACACTGAAAACGCATATATTCGATTCGCAGGTTCGAATCCTGTCAACCCGACCACTTTTAACCGCTGTAAGTTGAAAAGCTTACAGCGGTTTTTGTTTCCGGCATATTGAATATAACCGCCCACCCGTTCATGACTCTTTCCACATCACGGTGATACGGCTCTTTATATTCATGCGCCTGTGTAAATGCAGAAGAATTCCGGAAAAGAAGAAAAGCACTTGGAATCACTGTATCCTGTTCCTGCACCTCTCCCGCCTGACGTTGCGCGCGGGATGACCTCTCTTTGAAATACATGCAAACTCCTTCCGCAAGGTGCCCGTCCTGAAACAGGTTCCAAGTCATCAATAGATACGTCCCTGAGTAAAAACAGCACGTCACCAGCCGGGATTATCCCGAACCAGTAAATAACAATCATGAATGAGATGATCACAATTAATGGAATCCTCATGGCCACGCAGAATGAATTTTCTGCCCATGCGGGAAACGCAAACATGCACGTCACCGCGCAGGAAAAGGAAAAATGGAATTCCGGCGGTCAAGGCTCTAAAGGAGACAAGGGAGATCCGGGCCCTCAAGGCCCTCAGGGCCCCAAAGGGGATCCCGGCATCCAGGGTCCTGCCGGTCCACAGGGCCCCAAAGGGGACAAGGGGGATAAAGGTGACGCTGGTCCCGAAGGTCCGCGCGGTTCCAGCATAGCGCCGGGCTGTTTCATGTGGTTCTGCGGCAGCGCAGCTCCAAGCGGCTGGCTGGAATGCAATGGGGCAACCCTGCAAATCAGCCAATATCCGGAATTATACGCGGCGATCGGCACTACCTATGGCGGCGACGGTGTAGCTACCTTCGCCCTTCCCGACTTGACAAGAGACAGGGGATTGTTCATCCGTTCCACTTCTACAGAGAGAACTGTAGGCAGCGTGCAAGGGGATGCTATCCGCAATATTACAGGAAGCTTTGGGCAAATGAGTGACTTTGATTCTTCCACATGGTCCAAGACTTTATCTGGCGCATTTGGATACAATTCTAATGCAGGAATAAGCTATCCTATGAAAAAGTTGACGCTCAACAACTATACCGCTACTTCAAAGGTTATTTTTGACGCATCAAAAACTGTCCCAACTGCAGAAGAAAACCGTCCTATTAATATAGCCTTTATGCCTATTATCAAATACTAGGATACCCTATATTAAGCCCTCCATTGTTAGTGAAAGACGATGCGGAAATATGAATGAGCCATGGTGTTTACAAAAACAGGAGGAAAATAGATGCCGATTTAATAGTAACATCACACCTCAACCTTAGGTGGACTTCTGCAATCCTCTCGCTACCTGATTAGGGCGCCGGATGAGTCCAAGGAACACCAATCCTTTACACCGCTGTAAGTATCAACTTACAGCGGTTTTTGCTATCCTGATTATAAAGACTCACATGGCCTTATAAGAGAAAAATCCATCCTCTAAAAACGAAATTACTCTTTTACTCTCACACTTTTTTGGTTGAAAATTTCTTTTGCATTGTTAGAGTCTGGAGCCATTTGATATAAATGGACAGGCTAACGATTAACCAACATCATGAAGATATTCCGGTTGCCTATTCTCATGGAAAAATCACGTCCATATACAGGAGACAAATGCACATGAAAAAAATCCTGCCGTTCCTCGCCCTTTTACTGGTTTCCCTTTTCCCTGCACAGGGAGCCAATGTTCCCAGCGGCAGCATTCCCTTTGAACTGGGCACTGCTAGCCGCATTTACGTGAAGGGGAGCGTCAATGGCAGCCGTTCCCTGCGCTTCCTTTTTGATACCGGGGCCACCTCCATGGTCATCAGCACCAATTCCCTGAAAGGCGTTCCCATGGAATTTAACGAGACCGTTGTCAACCATGGCGCTACGGGGTCCGATGAAGTACGCGGAAGCACGGAGAACAAATTCACCATCGGGGAACAAGTCATGGAGCACGTTCCCTTTATTGCCATTCCCTATTCACCGGACCAGTGGGACGGCGTGCTGGGCCTTTGGTTCATTAATCAGCAGGTGACGGAGGTAAATTACACAGACCGGAAGATTTACCTGTATCCGCACGGTTCCTATACGCCGCCGCCCAACGCCATCCGCCTCAAGATTGAATATGTGATGGGCATTCCAGTCGTTCCCGGCCAGGTGACGGTCAACGGAAAAACCCACCAGCTCCGCCTGTCCGTGGATACCGGGTCCGACCGCGTTCTGGACCTCAACACCCCTTTCGTTAAAAAACATCATTTGCTGGGCAGCCAGAAGCCGTTTTGCATTTCACGCATTTCCAGCTCGGATTCCCATACCGGAGTTTTGGAAAACGTCATTTTCGACAGCATCCAGCTAGGCGGCTGCAAGCTTCCCCTCATCCCCGGAGCTTTTTCCACCGTTACGGCAGGAACCCAGAGCAGTGCGGAAATGGACGGCGTCATGGGCAACAACCTGCTGAAACGGTTCAACATGGTTTATGATTCCCGGGAAGGGTATATTTACCTGATCCCCAACAATCTGCTTTACACCCCGTTTTACGACTGCCTACTCCGCCCGCAGCCGGACCCGGCTTGTTCTTCCGGGAAATAAGGCCTTCCGGCCCCCTCCCCTACCGTGCGCTTCCGCGCAGGTTGATGATGCGCGTGCAGAGGTCCACCAGCCTGTTCCCCATGCGGGAATGCAGGACCCGGTAGATGCCGAAGAGGGCGCAACGCACGCGGAGGTCATTCCCCCTGGCAATGTGTTTCAGCAGGCGGAAGGGGGATTCCGGAGATTTGACAAAATCCCGCCATTCATATTTGTCCAGCAACGCGCGCACGGCATCCAGAGCCTTCTTTTTTTCCGCCGCCGTCTGGTTCAGCAGATTGGAGGAGAAGAGCTGAATACTGCCGTTCAGCCAGTTCAGCACCGTGATTCCGGCTTTTTCCAGACACCCCTGTTCCCGGTAGGCCGCCGCAATCAGGTCAATACGTTCCAGCGCCGGATAGAATCCGGAACCTTTTTTGTCCGGGGACTTGTACACGTTCACCAGGGAATCCGGACGCGTAGGCCGGTAGATGTACAGGCAGTCCGGTATTTTCACGATGTTCCGCACATAAGGCTGGAGCAGGTTGTTGAACAGGGCGTCGCTCCCCTGCTGCATCCCCGCCCTGAAGCGCAACCCCGTCTTTTTCAGGAATTCCGCACGGTAAAGCTTGTCCCAGCATAGTTCGCTGAAGGGCCCCATGACGGCAAAGTCATAATGGTCACAATGCCATTCCGGGCATTGCAGGCCGTTGAGCATGCTCCAGCGCACGGAAAGGGGCATGTCTCCGGCCACCGTGGCGCCCATGCAGGCCAGGTCCGCTCCGTACTGTTCCGCCGCCAGATAAAGACGCTGGAACATGACGGGTGAAATGTAGTCATCCGGGTCCACAAAACCGATGTACGTTCCGGAAGCCGCGTCCAGCCCGGCATTCCGCGCCGCCGCTACGCCCGCATTGGGCTGGTCAATGATGATGAACCTGCCATCCGCCGCTTCATATTCCCGCAGAATATCCAGCGTTCCATCCCCGGAACCGTCATTGATGCAGATGATTTCTATGTCCCGGAGCGTCTGGGCACAGACGGTATCCAGGCATTTTTTCATGAGTCCGGCCACGTTGTAGCAGGGAATGATAATGGAAACGAGGGGCATGGTTTTAAAAAGATTGGTGTTGTTGATTGGAAGTTAGTTCGCGGAACAGGTCCATCCAGCGCACGGCAATGGCATCCAGGGCATATTGCGCCGCTTTCCCGCGGGCGGCGGCCCCCATTCTGCGCCTCAGCTCCGGCTGTTCCATCAGCCGGATCATGGCCGCGGCTAGCTGTTCCGTATCTCCGGGGGGAACCAGAAGCCCGTCTTTTTCCGTGGAAATCACATCGCGGGGACCGCACGGGCATTGAAAGGCCACGCACGGCACGCCGCACGCCATGGCCTCCACCAGCACCATGCCGAAGCCTTCAAACAGGGAGGAAAAGACAAGCATGGAGGATTGCAGCAGCCTGCCCTGCACATCACCGGTCACGCCGCGCAGGAACACCTTGCCATGCAATCCTTTTTCCCGTATCAGCCGTTCCAGGGCATTGCGTTCCGGGCCATCCCCCCATATTTCCAGTTCCCAGTCCGGATGAACCGCGGCCACTTTTTCCCAGGCCTGGACCAGCAGGTTAAAGCCCTTCACGGGAACGAGCCTTCCCACAGCTACCGCACGGCGGCATTCCAGGGCGGAGGTCCGTTCCGGACGGAGAATGCATGGATTAGGGATGACATGCACGCCATTCTTTCCGCGCCAGTTTTCCTCCCGGTCCTGCCGGGTGAGCACCACCGTGGCGTCATAGCTCCCCTTGCCGAGGCCGAATTCATAAAAGTCAGAGACTGCGGCCACCAGCCGTGCGCGCAGTCCGCCCTGAAGGCGGGCATAATCCTTCCGGTACGTTCCGGAGTAATGAAATTCACGCACTGTTTTCCAGGACCTGTTGCGGGAAAGCCGCGGAATCATGAATTTTTCCGACTGCCCCACGGAGATAACAATGTCGGGCTCCAATTCGTCCAGCACGCTGCGCAAGGCCCTGGCATGCCTTCTGCGCCTGACCAGAATGCCTTTCAGGACGTAGAGGAACCCCTTCCAGTCGTCCTCATAATAATTCACGCCCAGATGAACCACCTTGACACCCTGCGGGAGGGAGGAAGCGGTCTGCCGGGAATCGTTGGCCGTGACCAGTACCACCTCATTGCCGGGGATGGCGGCCAATGCCGCCGCCTTGGCACGCGTTACGGCCTGAATGCCGCCCGCCGCGTCCAGGTCATCCAGCACATAGGCAATTTTCATTTTCCGTCCCCCTTCCCTTTCCTGTTTTTCACGAGAATCAGGCACATCAGCGCCAGGCCGAACGGAACGGCCGCCAGCGTCAGGAAAGGCCGGGGGGATTCCCGCAGAAAACGGGGATTCCGGACCAGCAGGGAGGCGGACACGTAGTGCACAGCCTCCATGAAACGCCTGCGCCGGGCAGGCTGGTACCGCATGCCCTCCTTCCGCAGGAAGGCGAACCCCCTGGGATTCAGCACGTATTGCCTGAACATGTTTCTGGAGGAGCCGTCTTCCCGGTATTCCACCAGGCACAGTACCTTGTTCATGGTCAGCAGGGGGGCCAGGCGATCCGCCAGCATGTACTTGTAGCCCAGCCCCACGTATTTTTCACCGGGGAAGACGGGGTAAGGCGGCAGCTGTTTCATCAGCGCCGTGCGGTATACCAGCTTTTTGTCCCCGCGCCCTCCCGCCGCGTAAAATCCGTTCAGCGTCGTTTCACCGGCGTCTTCCTCAAACGGCGTGCCGATGAGTTCCCCCGTGGCGGCGTCCGCATCCAGCCCCGCCATTCCTGCCACCCGGTCACTTCCGTGCCGCTCCCAGAATTCCAGGATGGAGGCCACGGCGTCCTCCGGCATCCGGTCATCGGAATCCAGGCAGACGTTCAGTTCCGTAGACACCAGTTCATAGGCGGCATTATGAGCGGTATGCATGCCTCCGTTTTCCTTATAATGGTACTGTATTTCCAGCTCTCCGGCCCGCATCCACTCCTTCACCAGGTCCCCGGTCCCGTCGGAGGAGCCGTCATCCACCACCAGCCAGATGAAATCACGGCACGTCTGTTTCCGCAGGCTTTCATAACAATGGCGCAGGCAGTCCCCCCGGTTGAATGCGGGGGTAAAAACGGTCAGCAGCGGCTTCATTCCCCACCTCCCTGTTCCAGATAAATTTCCTGAAGCTTTTCCACATTATGGACGATGTCCAGCCCGGCCGCCCGAATGGCCGCCGAGGTGTCCGTACGGCGCCAGCCGTCCGTTATTTCCAGTATTTTTTCCACCCATGCACCGGGGGATTCCCTGAGGGAAAGAAAGTTCACATGGCCCGGCGCCACCGCGCCGTCCTCCGGCACCCGGTCGGAAGCCACTACGGGCAGTCCGGCGGCCTGCGCCTCCAGCATGGCAATGCCGAAGCCTTCAAACCAGGAGGGGAATGCAAAGACGTCCATCCCCTGCAACAGGGCCGCAACGTCATCCCTGCCGCCCAACAGGCGGATTTTTCCGCCCCACTCCGGGTTCTGCGCTTCAACCCGTATCTTTTCCTCCCCTTCCCCGCCGCTTCCCACCAGCACCAGCAGGCATTCCGGCTGAACCGCCAGCAGGGCGCGGAACACGCGCAGCAGGAATTCATGATTCTTGGGCCAGGAGAAATTGCCGGTATGGCCCACCACCAGCTTTCCATCCCACTTCATTTCCTTCCTCACCTGTTCCCGGACTTCCGGGGAGTACCTGAATTTTTCCGCATCAATGGCATTCCGCACCACGATGGCGTTCCGCATGCCCCGCCGCCCGAACAGCCAGCGTCCACAAAGTTCATTGCATGTGAACCGGTTCGTCAGGTACGGGCGCATGAGGTGCTTCAGCAGGAACCGCTGCAGGGAATTCCTGTCCATCCCCAGGGGGGAGCTGTGGGCATGCGCCGCAATGAAGGGGAGCTTCCGCGCCGCCGCTTCCCGGTACACCCAGTAGCCCAGCTCGGAACAATGCCCGTGCACCAGCCTGTATTCCGGATGCGCGTCAAAAAATTCCGCCACCTTTTTCCGGTATTCCGCCAGGCCGGACAGGGTAATGGGGGGCAGCCTGTAAATCCTCCCGCCCAGGCTCCGTATTTCCTCTTCATAAATGCCGGGGGTCTCCCGGTGCACCAGAAAGTCAAACTGGAGCCTGCTGCGGTCGATATGGCGGTAATAATTCATCACCATCGTTTCCGCGCCGCCGCGGTTCATAATGGTGAATACCATGAGCACACGTTGAGGATTCATCTTGCCAGGATTCGTTTAATGGCTTTGAGCAGCAGGTACAAACCGGGCACAAAGCCCAGTTTCGCGTTCAGGAAAAACACCTTCCAGTGCGGCGGCAGGGGGGCCAGGGGCAGTTTTTTTACCGCCGCCCGGCACCAGTCCCGTTTCAGCAGGGTACGGAGCATGCCGCATTTCACGTAGGCAGACCCCGGAGCGTCGCAGACGTTCAGACCCAGGAAAATGAGGGAAACGGCCATGCGGTTCCGCAATGCGCGTTCAGCCTCCGGAGAGGCTCCGTTTTCCTGCACATGCCAGGCCATCCTCCGGAAAAGCTCCTCCCACTGGGCGGCCAAGTCAGGCTTGTACCGCCTAGTCAGGGCCCCAGCCGCCGTTTTCCTGTAATGGTAGAAGGTGGAGGGAATGTACACCGCCCTGCGGGCCGCGCCGAACAGGGAGAGATTGCAGAGCACGTCTTCCGCGGAGCCGATGAGGGCCGTATCCACAAAGGCCGCCCTCCCCTCCCGGAACAGGGAGCTCCTGTAAAGCTTGCCCCAGGCCGTTCCGTAGGAATCCAACCGTTCCGGGCGTGCCAGCTCGGAACCGTCCGGCCCCAGAAGCCGGTTCCTCAGCCAGATCATGGATTTTCCATCAAACACCCGTTCCTCCGGCCAGAACCGTACCGGGGAGGAAGCCGTTTCATATTCCCTGGCATAGCTCCAGAAGACGATGTCCGCTTCACACCGTTCCATGGCTTCCACGGCGTCTGCGCACGCATGCCCGTCCAGCCAGTCGTCCGCATCCACAAACATCACGTATTCCCCCTCCGCCAGTTCCAGCCCGGCATTGCGGGAGGCGGAAAGCCCGGAGTTCGTGCGGCAAATTACCTTCACACGGCCATCCCTGCGGGCAAATTCTTCCAGCATCCCCCCCGTGCCGTCCGTGGAACCGTCATTCACGCAGATCACCCGGATGTCCCGGTACGTCTGGTTCAGAATACTTTCCATGCAGCGGGACAGGTAGGCCTCCGCATTATAGACGGGAACAATGACGGAAATCATGCACGGCCTCCCTTCTCTTCTTCCAGCACACGGCTGAACAGGGCGTCCCACCGGGCCGCCACTGTTTCCGCCGCGTAACGCTTCACATTCTCCCGGGCCTTCGCGGCCATGGAGGCGCGCAACGCGTCATTTCCCATCAGGCGTTCCAGCGCGGCAGCCAGTTCCGGGATATTCCCCGCTTCCGCCAGCAGGCCGTCCTCCCCGTGGCGGATGATATCCCCGGGACCGCAGGGGCAGTCAAAGGCCACGCACGGCACGCCGCACGCCATCGCCTCCGCCAGCATCATGCCGAATCCTTCATAGCGGGAAGACATCGCACAGATGGAAGAGGCCAGGTACTCCCGCATGATTTCCCGCGTGGGCGGATGCAGCAGGAAGCTTTCCTCCAGCCCTGCGGCCCGTATCTCTTTTCTCAACGCCCCTCCGTCCTTTTCCGCTCCGAACAAGTCCAGTTTCCAGCCCGAAAATTTTCCGTGCACGTCCTTCCATGCGCGGAGCAGCGCGCCATAATTTTTCTGGGGAGAAATCTTGCCGACGGCGATCACCCGTTTTTCCTGTCCGGAAGAAGGAACGTCCGGATAAAACGGCAACGGATTGGGAATCACCTCCACATTGTCCATGGGCCATTCCTTCCTGTTTCCGGGGGTGAGCACCACAAAACGGGAGAACATCCCCCCCAGCAGGCGCATGGCGGCAAATTCCATGCTCATGAGGGCCGGGAATTTCCTACCCTCCGCCTGAATCAGCCGGGACACGTGGCGCTCATAAACCACCGGACGCCGGAAGTCCTTCACCAGGAGGGGAATCCAGAACCCCTTGAATCCGTCGTCACAGACGGCAATCACGTCAGGGGCCGCCTCGCGCACCGCCTTCCTGATTCCACGCGCCCAGGCCAGGAAACGGGCGGCTGGTCCGCCCCGCATGCGTACATCATGAAGGTGGATGCCCGGGAAAAAGCCGTAAAAAGGCTCCGCGCCCTCTTCATTCAGCGTCAGCACATGAATTTCATCCCCGTATTTTTCCGCAAGCAGGCGGGTGCGGACGGAGAGCACGCGCTCCAGCCCTCCCGCTCCGGTGATTCCATTGGTGATGTACAGCAGGCGTCTCCCCATGTCAGATCAATTCCTCCAGTTTCAGGATTTCATCACGGTTGCCATAGTCCCTTCTGCGGCATTCCGCAGAGAGGCTTTCCAAACGTCCGGCGTCATTCAGCAGGCGGAACAGCTCTACGGCGGCGCCTTCCTCTTCATTCGGAATAATCATGCCGTCCACCCCGTCTTCCACATGTCCGGCAGAGGTCGGGAACCGGGTGACCGCTACGGGGCGCCCCAGAATCTGGGCCTCCCTCACCGCCACCGCCCTCCCTTCATACCGGGACGGCTGGACGTACAGGCTACAGGCAGCCATGTAGGGGTAGGGATTGGCCTTCTTTCCCAGAATAATCACGTGTTCCTCCATGCCGCAGTCTCTTATTTCCCGCCGCAGGGACGCTTCATCCCCGTACCCGATGAGATACCAGCGGAGCTGCTCCATGCCCAGGCCCACAAGCCGCGCGGCCAGCCTGACGGCGCGGTCCATCCCCTTGGCATGGGAAAATCTTCCCACCGTGCACAGGCAGGGGGAACCGCCCATCACGCCGGAGACGTCCTCCAGCGCCGCCTGCTCCCGCACCACTTCCGGGGACACGATGTTTTCCATCTGCACCAGCCTGTCTTCCAGCTCCGGGAAGCGGGATAGAAAGCCCTTGCCCGCCTGCGGGGAGATGGAAATGATATGGTCATAACCGCGCCATACCGGAAGTTCACGTTCCACATTAACGCCTATGGAGGAATAGTCCGTATGAATCCACGCTATTTTCCTGCGGGCCCGCACCTTGTCCCGCACGATGCGGTGGGGAGTCAGGAAGCTGATGGCAAGATCGTACATACCCAGCTTCTTCAGGGAGGGAAGGAAGGGGGAGACCGCCGCCGCCGCATCGTCAAAAACGGCGTAGTTCTCCAAGCCGTCCAGCCTTTTTCCAAACCTTGCGGAGCGCCATTTGGCCCACAGGCGCGCTCCGGCTATGCCCAGCCTCCCTTCCAGCAGAATGTCTTTCAGAGGCCGGGAAATGGCGCGGTAGGCGGGCAGTTCCGGGAGCAGGTTCACCTTGGACGGGATCAGCGGCATCAGCTCCCCGGAATGGCGGTAAACGAACAGGTCCACCTGGAAGCGGGCGGCGTCCAGCGCATCCAGCAACCCCAGGAGAGCGCGTTCCGCGCCCCCCAGCTCCATGTACTGAATAGCTATAAAGATACGTTTCATCTGCATACCAGCGTGCGCATGTGGCCCATCAGTCCGCGGAAAGGCCCCGTCCGGAACAGGACGAAGACATACAGACCCAGCGGAATGACAACGGAAATGCCCCCCCACATGAACAAGTCAGCCAGGGGGGAGGAAAAATAGGAACGGGAACAGAGCGGGTACGTCAGCATGTACCCCGCCGCCGCCAGCAGCAGGTACCATCCGTACGTCATGAAGTATCGCCTCAGCGGCTGGTGGAACACATGCTTGTACACCAGCCGGGGGAATTGCCAGACGCCTATGGAAAGAAGGCTGAGCGTCGCCGCCAGCAGCACGCCCGCAATGCCCCACCACTGCACCAGCGTAACGGACAGGATGACGTTGATCACGCCCTGGAGCAGAGGGGAGTAGCGGTCCTGGTGGAAGATCCCCGCCTTGGTCTTGAACACCATGGCGGAGCGCCGCATTCCCACCACGAAGAAGTTCAGGATGATGACGAACGAGCACGCGCCGGACAGGGTGTAATCCGCCCCCAGCCACCAGGAGATGAACGGGTTCAGCGTGTTCAGCAGGACGATGGAGGATACGCCGCAAATCAGGAAGTTAATCAGGAAGACCCTCCTGAAAATCTCGTACACATGGCTCCTGTCCTCACTGGCGATCAGGTTCCCCACGCTTTCAGCCATGCTGTTGATCACCTGCATGATGAAGGTAGAGATGGTTCCCACCACCAGCATGTAGTTGGAATAGAAGCCCACCGCCGCCAGCCCCACAAAGCTGGAGATGACGATGTTGCTGGTGGAGTGCATGAAGTACCCGCCCACGCTGTGCAGGAACAGCGCCTTGACGTTGACCACAATCTGGCTTTTCGTCACGGCGTCCAGCGCATACGCCACCCTGCTCTTCACGTAGGGGTACAGGGCGTCCACCTTGCGCACCATGGCCACATTGAACCCCGCCAGGAACAGGGATTCCACCACCAGGTACATTACATAGTTGGCCGTATAATAAAGGATGGCCAGCTTGGACAGGTTCAGCCCCACCTGGTAGACGAAGTTGATGGTCCCCAGCCTGTAGTTCTTCTGGTCCGCATTGATGAGGGAATTCTTGTATGCCGTCAGATACGGAAGGATGGAGTTGAAGACGAAGATGAAATACACCAGCGTCAGGTAGTCCAGATGCCCCTCGTCCTTGATGAAGCAGCCCAGGAAGGGATACAGGCCCAGGCACAGGATGAACACGGCGGCGGCAATGATGCGGTACACCTTGCGGTAAAATTGCAGCAGGGCCAGAATCCGCGGCTGGTCATTCTCCGCCAGCGGCTTGTAAAGGTGGAAAACCACGCTGGTTCCAAAACCGGACTCCAGCAGCGTGACAGCGGCCAGGATGTTGGTCAGCAAGCCGTTGAGACCCAGGTACTCCACCCCTATCTCATTGACGAACAGCTTGCGCGTCACAAAGCCCAGCAGGGTCATGGTGACCATCAGGCTGATGGTCACCAGAAAATTCTTTCCGGAGTTCAGCGTCCTCATGCCCTGCTCTCCTCCCGGTTCAGTTCCACGCCCAGCCGCAGGGCCATTCCCTGGGCAAAGGGCATCAGATTCCACACATCGGAATACATGCCGATTCCCTTGGTGTCTCCCTGGCACATATCCAGCACGCCATTGCGGCGCGTCACCCCCATCAGCGCTTTTTCCGCACGGAACGCGGCTTCCAGGAAACGATATTCTCCGGAGATGCGGAAGGCGGCCAGCAGCAGCAGGCCCAGCAGGGCCGTTCCGGAGGATTCAAACACGGACTCCGGCCTGGCAACCATCCAGCCGAAGCCGCCATTTTTTTTCTGCAGGGGCAGCAGTTCTTCCGCCAGCGCCAGAATGCGCCGCGCCATTCCATCCGCCTCCGGCCTGCCATGCAGGGACATCAGGCGGTACAGCTCACACAGGCCCAGCGCGTACCAGCCGATGCCGCGGGACCAGTCATGCAGCCCCAGCGGGTAACCGCGCTCCATCTCAAACCCGTGAGCCGGGAAAGAGGAGCCCGGCAGCAGGGCCACATCATATTCCTCCACCTGCTTCACCGCTAGATTCCAGTATTCTTCCTTCCCCGTACGCACCGCGCAGGCGGCGGCCAGCGGACACGCCAGGCCGATGGTATCCACGTAACGCATGCCGGGCTGCCTGCGCCTGTAGGCCAGGGTTCCCGCCTCCGTCCGGAGGGATTCCAGCAGCGCGGAGGAAGCCTCCGCCACCCGCTCCGCCCCGCGGCAGCCGGTTTCCAGAACGGCGTAATCCAGCAGCAGGCGGTCCACCTCCCACCGTTCCGGGTGAGGAAGGGCCAGATAATTTTTCACCAGTTCATGTTCTTCCAGCCTGCGGCACAGATTTTCCTTCAGCGCCTCATCCTTCCTGTCCGCCGCATAGGCATTCAGGCCCAGGAAAAGCCCCGCCGCCTGCCAGCCCTGGATAGCGGTATCCGCATAGGTTCCCCGCACCATTTCCCACAGGATGCGCCTGCCCTGGTCCTTTCTGGGTACGGCGGGCATGCGCCGCGTCCATGAGGAGGCCGTCCGGGCCAGAGCCTCCTGCCATGCGCGGCGGTCCTGCCAGCGCCCGATGCGGATGCGGCCCGCCAGCATTCCCATGAAGCGCCAGGCATCCACGCAGGCCACAGCCAGAGCCAGCAGGAACAGAAGGGACAGCATGGAAACATAAAAAGTCATGACCGTTTCAACAGGGTTGCCAGTTCCTCCGGAAGACGGCCCAGGCGTTCCCGGTACTCGGGAAGCTTCTCTGTATAAATGGATTTCAACTCATCCTCCCGGCCCATCATCCGGACAAATGCCGTCCGCAGTTCATCAGGAGCGTCCAGGGCCTGCACGGGCAGCACGTGGCCGTCTTCCGTTCCGAACAAATCGCGGGCAATCCCCCGGGCCTTCACGGAATAGCCCACTACCAGCGCCGGAACGCCCGTGGAATAGGCGGCAATGGAGGCGTGCGTGCGTGCGGCCACCAGAAAACGGCACCGGGCAATGTATCCCTTCAATTCCTCGCAGGGAGCGTCCCCGACCATCACGACGCGGCCCGTATGCCGGAAACGGCCGTACAGTTCCTCCAGCGGCTTCCGGTCATCATTGCCGGGCCACACCACATGGGGAATCAGGGCCACATTCATGTCCGTAGCTTCCAGCACGTATTCCACCAGCCGCACGTAATTTTCCATCACGGCCCCGGCCCTCCCTTCATGGCCGATGACCAGGGGGCTGACATTCACGCCCACCATGCACCCCTTCTTCCAGCCTTCCGGAAGGGCAGCCTCCCTTACGGGCAGGACAAACGCAGGGTCCGGATACAGCACGGTGCGGGAGCATCCGCATTCCCGCAGGGCGTCACAGGTCAGGGATTCCCGCGCCACAATCAGGTCAAAAGCCTTAAGATCCTCCAGCATGGTGCCCTTCATGTCCTCCCGTTCCAGGGAACACCCCCACAGGACGGCCGGCACCCCCGCACGGCGCAGCAGGTCATTCTGCAAATAAATATGCACGGGCTCCCCGTAACAGTAATTGTCCCCTCCGCTGCACAGGGCCACGGAAGCGCCCCTCCCCTCCTCTGCAATGCCGCCGAAGGCAAGCCGGTCAAAAGCGTCCCGGACGCCCAGCACATGCCGCCGCATCCACGCTGCCGCATACCCGGCGGAGCATCTCCGGATGGGCCTCTGTTCCGGCAGCACGCGCACCGTCCGGTCCAGGCCATAGCGCCTGTCTTCCCCGCACGCGGAGGAGAACAGAACACCTTCTTCAGGCCGGAGCAGCAGCATCGTGGACCTGACAATCGCCTCACAGCCGTGATTGCCGCTTCCTCCATGGGGATATAAAAGAATCTTGTTCATGCCAGTCCTATCTATTTTTTCCGGGTCCGGGCCCCTTCCATCAGCAGGAACAGGCTGAAGGGCCAGCGGTTGAATAAACAAACGCTCATCCACTTGGGGCAGTGGAACACATCGGGATAAGCGCGCAGCAGGTTGTTTTCCGGCGTTCCTACAATGGACCGCACCGCCCGCAGGCGTCCCATAAGGCCATAGTGCTCCCGGAAACGGTATATCTCAAACAGGGAATTGTACACCAGCCCCCACCAGCGGAACGCCAGGTACCTCTCCACCTTCTCTCCCTCCAGCCTCCGGGTGTGGAAATATTTCCGTTCCAGGCGGAACTGCCGGACAATCCAGATGAATTTTTCCGGGACAAACCGTGTGGACAAGGTTCCTTCCTCCGCCCGGCGGTAGAAATAGCCGGCCTTGTCCACCGTTCTCAACCGCCTGATGTATTTCAGGTATGCCATGTTGAACATCAGGTCTTCCCCGTAGGAGACGTCTTCCGGAAAACGGATGGAATGCCGGGCCAGCAGGGTACGCCTGTACAGCTTCACCACCGGGCCAAAGAGCAGGAAGGAGCGGAACAGCCGTACCCAGGCTTCCTCCTCTCCGGGCCTGGCATCCAGTTCCACGGGCTGCGGCACCGTCACTTCATCCTTTTTCCCGGCGCGGACGGAACGCAGCCCTTCCACCACCAGGTCGCAAGCCCCGTCCTCCACGGCGGAAACCAGTTCCTGAAGGTAGGTGGGCGTTACCCAGTCATCCCCGTCAATGAAGCACAGCCAGCGCCCGTCCGTTTCCTTCATGCCGCGGTTTCTGGCGGCGGAAACTCCCATGTTCCTGTCCAGATGGATGACCCGGACGCGCCTGTCCCCGGAGGCCAGCCTGTCGCACAGCGGACCGCTTCCGTCCGTGGAACCGTCATCCACCAGGCAAACGTCAAAATCCGTGAAGGTCTGCCCCAGCACGGAACCCACGCATTTTTCAAGAAAACGCGCGGCGTTGAAGACGGGAATAATGACGGATACGGAAGGCATGGCTATTCAGCGCGTTTCTTCAAAAAGCCGTTTCACGGCACTCATCTGCCCATCCAGGTCAAACCGGCTTCCCCCACGGAGCGCCCGCCCGCAGTAGTCCCGGTAATCAACCTTTCCCGTCAGAATGTCTTCCAGGGCGCGGTAAAGCCCCAGCACATGGTTTTCCGCAATCAGCCCGAATTCCCCGTCCCTCAGCTGCTCCGGGACTCCGGAACACAGCGTGGCCGTTACGGGCGTGCCAAGAATCAGGCTCTCGGAAATCACGGTGGAATACCCCTCGCTGCGGGAAGAACAGACCAGCCAGTCCGCCGCCTTCACGTAGGGGTACGGGTTTTCCCGGTGCCCCAGCAGGGTAATCCTGTCCTGCAAATTTCCTTCTTTAATCATGGCTTCCAGCGTTTCCCTCTCCGGTCCCTCTCCCAGAATCCAGAGATGGAAGGAGAAGCCCTCCTGTGCCAGATAGCGGCAGGCCGTCACCAGCCGGTCAAAGCCCTTCTGCGGAACAAGCCGCCCCGAGGCGCAGAAAAGCACCTTCCCGTCCGGACGTTCCGGAACGTATTCCACGGCTTTATCCCTGATGCGCGGAACATCCACGGGATTATAAACCACCCGTGCGTCCTGCAAAGGCCCCATCAGTTCCAGCAGGGATTCCCGGACATTCCGGGACACGCAGGCCACCGTGTCAAAACAGCGGTAAACGGCTTTTTCCTCTTCAGCGTTCCGGTAGGCGGGAAGAGTCCAGTGATTGGCGGCCAGGTCAATATGGACCCAGGCCAGTTTCCGGGTCCCGGCATGGGTGGAGCCTCCCGCTATCCGCGTGGCATAGCCTTCAATGAAAGCCGCTTCCACATCATAGGTTCCGCGGATGAACAGGCGGTGGAAAACGGAGGGGGGAAAATGCCTGTAAACCAGCAATTTCAGTCCGTTCCTGACCTTGACCCACAGGCGCCCCCAGGGGCCGTCCCCATCCCGGAGGGCATCAAATAAAAAACGGACGGAGACATTCCGGGGGTAGCCGGACGGAACATCTTCCTTCTTAATGGAATAAATGACTACCTCCCACTGGTCCCCGTTCCAGCGGTTCAGCAGGGTTTGCAGAATTTTCTCCGCGCCGCCGCCGGACAGGCTGTTGACAAAAAACGCTACTTTCTTCATTCCATCCCCTCCAGCAAATGTTCCACCTTCCGCACGGCTTTCCCATAAACAAACGCATCTCCTCCCAGCGCGGCCCTTTCCCGCCAGACTTCGCAGGATTCCCTGCCGGACAAAAAGTCCTCCATGCCGCAGGCCAGCGCCTCTTCATGATTCTCCGCAATGCGCCCGAACCTCCCCATGCCAAGCTGTTCCCGCACGCCGGAACACTCCACGGCCAGCACGGGCACTCCCAGCATCAGCGCCTCCGTAACCACGGTGCTCATCCCCTCACTGCGGGAACTGCATACAAATAAATCAGCCGAGGCCATCCATGGGTAGGGATTTCCCAGGAAACCGGGCATCAACACGGAGTCCGCCACTCCCAGGGCGGCAGCCCGGCCTTCCAGCTCCCGCCTCCGGCTCCCTTCTCCCAGGATCACCAGCTCCGCCTGCCATCCCCGCTCCTTCAAGCGGGCCAGCGCGGCAATCAGACGGTCAAAGCCCTTCTGATCTTCCAGACGCCCCACAGAAATAAAGCGGAAATGCTTCTTCTCCGGCACCTCTTCCGCGGAAGAGGCGGCTCCGGAACGCACGGCGTCCCCGTCCACCGGATTGTGCAGGACCACAGACCCGGCATGCGCCCCAAAGCGCCGCTCAAACGCCTCCCGGACAGTTTGCGACACATGCACCACGGTTTGAAAACGGGCATACGCCTTCTTTTCCTCCTCCAGCGACCGGAACACCAGCCCCTGCGTCCAGGGCCGCGCTTCCAGGTCCACATGAACCCAGGCGATTTTCCGGGAATTTCCCTCCGGAGCGGCCGCCAGAAGGCGCGTAGGCAGCCCTTCCGTGAAAGCCACCTCCACATCGTAATCTCCGGCTATGTTCCATTTATAAATCCAGGCCGCCGGAAGAAAGCGGTACACCAGCGCGTACCTGATCCGGTAAAGCAATCCCCGTCCGCCCACAATGGTGCGGTAACGCGCGTATTTCCTTACTTCCTCCCGGTACGGGCCGCAGTCCACCACCGTGCACACCGTCACGTCAAACCGGTCCCGGTCCAGACCGCGCACCAGTCCGGAGAGAATTTTCTCCGCCCCTCCCCCGGCCAGGGATTCCACGAGAAACAGGACTTTTAAACGGGCGCGCGGCATGAACGGTCTTCTAAAGAGAATTATTTTCCCCGCATGGGGAGGAAGTATCCAGGCTCCTGTACACGGCAGCCTTCCGGGAAGAACGGCCCTGGGGCTCCACGTCGCACAGGACGATGCCCATGCGCTTCAGCTCCCCGTTTTTCCATATCTTCTGGAGTCCGGCCAGATCACGCTTCTTCACGCAGCCGGCCCGCATGACGTACAGCGTGGCGTCAGCCAGCCTGGCCACAATGCGGGCATCCGCCAGGGAGGAATAGGGGACGCAGTCCATGAAAATGAAATCATACTGTTCCTTCAATTCCTCCATCAGCTTCCGGATGCGGTCATGCAGCAGCAGCCGGGAGGGATGGTCCGGCAGGGTTCCGGCAAACAGATAGTCCAGATGGTCGGAAACGGAGGACTTTTCCACCAGGGAACGCCAGCCGCCTTCCCCCGCCTGTTCCAGGTCGCCGATGCCCGGCTTCCCGGCCCCGCCCAGCAGGGAGCTGAGCGTGCCCTTCCTTAAATCCATATCCATCAGCAGCACCTTCTTTCCAGCCACGGCAAGAGACACGGCCAGATTTACGGAGAGGTAGGTTTTCCCTTCCCCGGAACAGGAGGAGGTAACCAGGACGCTGAGGGGCTCTCCACCGTTCTCGTCGGAAAGGGAGACCATGCGTTCCGCCAGCAGGGGGAAGCATTCGGACAATTCGGAAGGCTCTTCCAGGTTCACCACGATCTCCTGGTTTTTCAGCTTCCGCGGCTTGCGCGGCAGTTCCCCGTAAACGGGAATGGAAGTCAGGGTTTCTATCTCCTTCCGGCGCTTCACGTTGGAATCCAGCACCGCCGCGATCACGCACAGGAGCACGGGAATGGCCATCCCCGCCAGAAAACCCACCATCAGGATTTTGGCCACGTTCGGTTCCAGGGGCCCGTTCCCGCCGCGCACGGCGTCCACCATCCGGGCATTATCCTCCGTAGCGGCCAGGGCCAGGGAATTTTCCTCCCTCTTGTTCAGCAGGAAGACGTACAGGGATTCCCGGACGCGCTGCTCCCGTTCAATATGGTTGACGTCCCTTTCCCGGCTGGAAACGGTCCTGATATGCTCCCGCGTCATTTCATGCTGGTCCTCCACGTTCTTCTTCTTGACCAGCAGGGACGTATAGTAATTATTCACGGAGCGCCTCAGCGCATCCTTCAGGGAGTTCAAGTTGGCTTCCAGCTCGCGGACAATCGGGTTGTTGTCCCCGGCGTTCACCTTCAGGCTTGTTCTTTTCAGCAGGGTGTCATTAAAAACGCCTATCTGGTCCCGGATGCCCATGTCAGCTATCTTCGCATTGATCGGCACCAGCCTGGAATCATGCGCCGCCTCCTGCTCCAGATACTCCTTCAGGTATTCAATGGACTTGATCTCAAGCTCAAGCTCCCTCAGATCCTTCTTGTCATTGATGCTGTTCTCATACTCCTCCGTAAGGGCGGTGGACAGGTCCGTCAGTACATTGGTCTCCCTTTTCAGGTCCTCAATGGACAGGTCGTTCTTCTGCATTTCATCGCTGATGACGTCCAGGCGCTCCTCAATGAACTGGTTCGTTTTCATTCCGCGCCTGTTTTTCTCCTCCAGGGAGGCCTCATTGTAAAAATGGACGATGCTGTGCAGAATCTGCTCCGCCTTCACCGGATTATTGCAGCGCATGGAAATATTAATCAGGTTGTTCTTTCCGCTCGCCTTTTTGACGGTCAGGCCGCCCGCCAGCCCCAGCGCCGCCTGCCTGACTGAAGTTTTTCTGACAATCACGGGGACGTCCAGGCTGCCGTCATTAAACCGGGGCGTTTTCTCCACGATGAATGTCTGGGAGTCAAATTGAATCTCTTTGCCGAAGGTTCCGGTTTTTTCATCACGCCCGGAATCATCCATATTTTTCTCCACCCGGAATTCCTCCCTGGACACAGGAACCACCTGGAACTTGGCGTCAGCCGCCGCCCCCTCCCGCGTGAACCGTACCGCAATGGGAGAATCCTGGTAGATCTCCACCTTGCGGAATTTGTTCTTCTTCCAGTAAGTGACGTCCAGTTTCAGGTTCCGGACCACGGTTTCCAGCAGGGAGTGGGAGGAAAGGAGGAAGATTTCATTGTCCAGATTGGTGGTGGCCGTATTCACTATCCCATTGGTGGAGGCCAGCACCGTGGCGGCCACGGATTCCTTGGGGTAGTCCTCCTTCACGAGGATGGTGGTGGCCTTCCCGTAAACCTGGGGCTGCCTGGCCGCGTACAGATAGGCCAGGGGCAGGCAGATGGCCAGGGAGAGCACGCACCAGTACCAGTTCCGGACAATCCGGCCCATGATGGCCTTCGGGCTGGGGAGCAGGGATGGCGGCGCACTGCCGCCGCCGTCCAGGGATTCCGTTTTTTGGGAGAGGGCTTTCATGGGATTAAATGCAGAAGGCCAGAATGACCATGGCAATGGAGGTGCCGGAAATCAGGTAGGGATAAATCTGGAGCTGCTCGCTGCGGGTATTCACCTTCCTGTCTGAAGGAGTGACGTAAATGACATCGTTCTGCTGGATGTAATAATAGGGGGAATGGAACAGGTCACTGCTCCGCAGGTCCACCTTGGACGCGATGCGTTCTCCGTTCGCCTCACGGATGATATAAATGTCACGGTTGCCGTCCATGTTCAGGTCCCCGGCCTTGCTCAGAGCCTCCAGCAGGGTCAGGCGCTCCCCCTTGATTTCATAGCTGCCCGGCTTGGACACTTCCCCAAGAACGGAGAATTTGAAGTTCATCAGGCGCACGCTGACTGCCGGGTCCTTGATATACCCTTCCTTGAGAATCTCATTTTCAATATCCGTCGCCAGCTGGATGCAGGTCTTGCCCGCAGCCTTGATTCTCCCCAGAACGGGGAACACGATGTCCCCGTCCGTATTCACGAAGTAGCCGCGCTCGTCATCACGGGGGCTGGAAACGCTGCCGCTGTCCTTGTTGAACATCTGCGCGAGCGTCGGATTCTTGCTGCTGACGGAAATGAACAGGCGGTCGTCCTTCTTGATGACGATCTTATACTCCTTCCCGATGGCCGCTTTCTGGTCCAGCACCAGGTCCTGGACGTAGTTGACTTCTTCAGGCTTGACGCAGGCGGGAAGCGCGCCCAGCAGGAGGCCCGCTGCGAGCAGGCGGCTCCAGAGGACGGGATGACGGAACAAATTAAGGTATTTCATTGGATGGATTGAGTAGGAGTTAGATGGAGAGGGGTTTCTTCAGGTCCAGATAGTCGTACTTCTGGTAAGGGGAGTTATTGCTCTTGTATTCGGGTATTAATTGCTTCATGGCGCGGATGGTTTCCTCCAGGTTGCTGGATTCCGCATGGCGCACCAGTTCTTCAAAGGCTTCCTTCAGCTCGGACATGTCATATTTCCGGGTCTCGAAAATACGGATGCGCTGGTGCGGGGTCTCCAGCGTATGTTCATAGTCCGTCAGAAGTTCTTCATAGAGTTTCTCGCCGGGCCGCAGTCCGGTAAAGACAATGCGGATATCCTTCAGCGGGGAAAGCCCGGCCAGGCGGATCATCTTTTTGGCCAGCTCCACGATTTTGACCTGCTCTCCCATGTCGAAGACGAAAATCTCCCCGCCCTTCCCCATCGCGTTAGCCTGCAAAATCAAATGGCAGGCTTCCGGAATGGTCATGAAATAGCGGATCATTTCAGGATGGGTGACGGTCACCGGGCCGCCCTTTTTGATTTGTTCCTTGAACAGCGGAATCACGGACCCGGCGCTCCCCAGCACATTGCCGAACCGCGTGGTAATAAACACGGTGGAGCCCTTCCCGTACTTCTGCGCCAGGTGTTCGCCCAGACTCTGCACGTACATTTCAGCCAGGCGCTTGGTGGCCCCCATGACGCTGGTTGGGTTCACCGCCTTGTCCGTGGAGACCATGACGAAGCGCTGCACCCCGTACTTGGCGGCCAGGGACGCCAGATGCATGACGCCCTTCACGTTATTGACCACGGCCGTACACGGGTTCTCCTCCATCAGAGGAACGTGCTTGTAGGCGGCGGCATGGAAAATCAACTCCGGACGGTACAGCTTCATGCTCTCCTCCAGCTGGCGGCGGTGGCAGACGTTCGTGATGGAAGTGGCAACGGAAACCCGGGGGTATAGCTTCTCCACCTCCTGGCGCACCAGCCACAGGGGCGTTTCCGCATGGTCCAGCAGCACGATCCGGCGCGGGGCAAACCGGCACAACTGCCTGACCAGCTCGCTGCCTATGGACCCCGCCGCGCCCGTCACCATCACCACCTTGTCCCTGATGCCGCCGGAAATCTTTTCCGTATCAATGCTGATTTCCTCCCGCTCCATCAAATCCTCAATCTGCACTTCATCCACGGCAACGCCGGAATACTCGTGAAACGACTGGAACAGGTCGTGGGAAACCATCAGCTCAATTCCCTTTTCCAGACAGACGTCCGCCAATTTCTTTTCTCCCAGAATTTCGCCCTTTCCCACAAAAATAACTCCTGAGGCCTGAAACACATTCAAGGCCGTCTCCACCTCCGCGGCCTCCTTGATCAGCCGTATCGGAATCCCCCTGATTTCCTTGCCGTCCGCCTCAGGAGCGGAAGTCAGGATGCCCACCACTTCATATTCCTCACTTTTCAGGCTTCTGATGAGGGAGGCTTTCAAAAGGCAGGCGTCCAGCTTGCCCACCAGGGCGATTCTCTTGCGCCCGGTCGTCGTGATGGAAGAAACCGATTCGGTGGAATTGAGGTGTTCCAGCCATCTTCTTCCGCCGATGCACGCCATGCGGCACCCAATCAGAACCAGGAAGGTGAAGACGAAATTAAAGATGGCGCAAACGACATGCCCCTTGTAATACGTGGGCCAGAGAACAATGTTGAAGAGGCACAGCAGTACGCTGGCCAGCAGAATGGCCGCCATCAGCTTCTGCAAGTCCTTCATGGTCGTGAACCGGACCAGGGTCTTGTAAACGCCGGACCGCCAAAGCATGATGCCCGTGACGAAGAAATCGAAGAGAAGGGCCGCGCCTACGTGCTTGTCCACCCAGTCCCCCTTGTAGATCCATTCCCCGTAGTAGCAGGCCAGCATCGTGACCAGGGAGGAGAGCCCCAAATCCAGCAGGAAAATGAATTTCCCGCTGGCATTCAGCAAATAATGCCGGGCGTAATAGAGGAATTTTGAAATCGGGCTATGAGTCTCAGTCATAAAAACAAACATTAAAGATTCAGCATGACGTCAATGACACGGTCCATATCTCTCCCGGTCAGGGAAGCGCCCGAAGGCAGGCACAGGCCCTGTTCAAACAGGCGGTCCGACACGCCTGACCCGTAAAACGGACAGGAACGGAATACGGGCTGCAAATGCATGGGCTTCCAGAGGGGGCGGCTTTCCACGCCGGCTTTCTGGAGCTCCAGCCTCAGCGTTTCCCGGTCAAACCGTGCCTCTTCCGGATTGATCTGCACGCAGGTCAGCCAGTGGTTGGAATGGTAGCGGGCGTCCGGATTTTCCAGCAGGGACAGCCCCGGCACGCCGGAAAGGCGGCGGCGGTATTCCTCATGAATGCCGCGCCTTTTTTCCAGAAAGGCAGGCAGGGAGAGCATCTGTCCGCGGCCTATGCCCGCGCACACGTTGCTGAGGCGGTAATTGTAGCCAATATGCGTATGTTCATAATGCGGCGCCTGGTCCCTGGCCTGGGTGGCGTAAAATTTGACCCTGTTCCGGGATTCCTCATCCGGGCAGCACAGCGCGCCGCCTCCGGAGGTAGTGATGATCTTGTTCCCGTTAAAGGAAAACGCGCCGTAGGTCCCGAACACCCCGCACTTGCGCCCCCGGTACTCGGAACCGAGCGCTTCCGCGGCGTCTTCCAGCACGGGAATGCCGTATTTCCCGGCAATCTCCATGATCTCCTCCATGCGGGCGGGCATTCCGTACAGGTCCACCGGAATGATGGCTTTGGGAGTGCGCCCCGTCTGCCTGATGCGGTCCCTGACAGCTTCCTCCAGCAGTTCCGGGGACATGTTCCACGTACTTTCCTCACTGTCCACAAACACGGGGGAAGCCCCCTGGTAAATGATGGGATTGGCGGAGGCGGCAAACGTCATGGACTGGCAGAGGACTTCATCTCCCGGCCCCACTCCCAGCATCACCAGCCCCAGATGAAGGGCGGAAGTGCCGGACGCCAGGGCCACCACGTGGGTTTCCCCCAGGTATTCCTCCAGCTCCCGTTCAAAAGCGTCCACATTCGGGCCCACCGTAGTCACCCATTTTGATTCAAAAGCTTCACGCACGAACTTTTCTTCAGCCTCACCCGTGCTGGCCAGGGAAAGCCAGATGGCGGATTTCTTTTCCGGAGCCGGAGACGGCTTCTTCTTCAGCACCGCGGGACATCCCGCATACGTTCCGCCCTCCAGGGCGTCACGCACCAGCGTGGAATTGGCGCCCAGAACCACGTCTTCCTTCACCGTACGGCACGGAAGCACCACGGACGCAGCGCCCAGGAAATTGGCATTCCCCAGCGTCACGCCTCCGGACACCTTGCAGCCGTTGGCCACCACATTCCAGTTCCCCAGCGTCACGTCATGGCCAATCAGGGAGCCGCAGCTGAACAGGTTGAAATCCCCCATGTCCACGTGGCAGCTGAAGATGTGGCCAAAGCTGATGACGTTCCCCTTCCCCATGGCTACCCGGTCACGGTCGTAGAATTTCACGTCCGGGGCGATGATGTTGGGAAAATCCAGCAGCGGATTATCCAGCAGGCCGGAAATGCGTTCCAGGGCCCGGGGGGAAGCAATGGCGATCACGACGGAAAGGGGCTCCTTCCAGGCGTTCAGCTCTTCCACCGCGCCCAGCACGCGCCCGTACTCGTTTTCCGTTCCGGCGGGAACTCCGTCATCAAAGAAGCCGATCAAATTCCAGGAGGGGGACTCCCCGTTGATTGCCCTGAGGCAGCAGGCCGTTTCCCTGCCGAAGCCCCCGGCGCCTATAATCGCTATATTTTTCTTCATTTTCCGGAACCTGTGAATTTTTCCATGGTGGCGCTGCCCTCAGCGCTGATTCCCTGGCGTTGAACAACCTTCGCCAGCGTTAAAAAGATGATGCGGGCATCCAGCAGAAAGCCCAGGTGGTCCACATACCAGACATCCAGTTCAAACTTGCGTTCCCAACTGATGGAGTTGCGCCCGTTCACCTGGGCCCAGCCCGTGATGCCGGGCCTCACGTCATGGCGGCGCGCCTGTTCCGCCGTGTACAGGGGCAGGTATTCCGGCAGCAGGGGCCGGGGGCCGATGAAGCTCATCTGCCCCGCCAGCACATTGAACAACTGGGGCAGTTCATCCAGGGACAGGGAGCGCACCAGCCGCCCTGCGCGCGTCAGGCGCCGTTCGTCCGGCAGCAGTTCCCCGCGGGCATCCCTTTCATCCGTCATCGTCTTGAATTTGACGATCCGGAACAGCTTGCCGTGGCGGCCGGGCCGCGTTTGACGGAAAAACGGCGTGCCGCGGTTCGCCAGGGCCAGAAGCGCCATCAGCGCAAGAAAGGGAACCAGCAAAACCGCCAGAACGGCCAGGGCGATGAAAAAATCCACCACCCTCTTAATGCAATTTCCGTAAATCATGCCGATACCCTCCCGTAAAAATTGAGCAGCGCTTCCCACACGATCCGGCAGGTAAACCTGCCTTCCACCTGCCGGGCCGCTTCCGCGCCCATCTTCCTGCGCCGTTCCGGATCATCCCTGAGGGAGGCCATGGCGCAGCGCAGCGCCTCTTCATCCCGGGCCGGGACCAGCAGGCCGTTCACGCCGTCCTTCACAATCTCATTACACCCGCATATGTCCGTGGCGATGACGGGCAGCTCCATGGCTCCAGCCTGCAGCAGTGAATTGGGGAATCCCTCCCGGTAGCTGGGCAGCACAAACACGTCCGCGGCTTCCAGCCAGGGGCGGATGTCCTCCTGGAAACCGGGGCGGAACACTCCGGGCACATCCAGTTCTTTTCCGGCGTAATCCTCCGTCCAGCCCACGAGCGCCAGAAAAACGGGCGCCCCCGTCCCCTCCGCGCGCAGGGCGGCAAATGCGGCAAGCAACTCGCGGATACCCTTGTCTTCCGTAATCCTCCCCACAAAAACGTACAGCACGGCGTCCTCCGGCAGTTCCAGGCGCGCCCTCACTTCCCCCCGGCAGCCGGAACAGCGGAAATAGTCCGTGTCTATGCCGTTGATATTGCCATGGGCCAGGATTTCCAGCGGCTTGCCCGTCACTTTCTCCTCCATCAGGAGCTTTTTGACGCCCTCCCCCTCCGGAATGACGTGCGTGGCAAACAGGCAGATCAGGCGGTCCATCTGCTTCAGCAGGCATTTGAAGGCACCTTTCCGGTACGGGAATATCAGGCCGGTGAAGGTATGGACCCGGACCGGAACACGGGCAAAAGCCGCCGCCGTCATGCTCAGCAGCCCGGCCTTGGGCGTAAGGGAGTGCACCCCCCACGGGCGTTCCCTGCGGAACAGCAGGAACAGGCGCCACAGGCTCTTCAAATCCTTCCACAGGGAAATGGACCGTTCTATCTCAAGCTCCACGGTAGGCACGCCCTCACGGCGGCGGATGCGCTCATGCTCCTCACCGGGGGAAGCCACGGCAAGAACGTCAAAGAAACCGTTCAGGTAATTCAACTGCCCCTTGAGCAGCAGGTCCAGGGAGATGGAGGCCGCCGCAACCCTGATGATCTTCTTTTTCATGCGTTGTAAATATTCATGTAAAAGGTGAAGACGTAGATCGCCGGGATAAAGCAGGCCAGTTTCTTTTCCTGGTCAGCCCAGAACCTTTGCTTGAAAAAGGGATAGATGAAGACAAAGCCCATCAGGAACCAGGAGAGCTGCGCAAACCTGTTGCTGAATGCCGCGTACATGCAGAGAATCCAGAACGCATTGGCCGCAATGTAAATGTTCAGCAGCCACGTGTACATCACGTCCCGGTACTCCTCCCTGAACAGGAAGTAACAGCCCGAGATGATGGGCAGAGCGCTGTAAACCAGGAAATCCCAGCGGAAACCGACACTGCTGAACAAGGCGGAGGAAGCCTTCAGTTCATCAGCCTGGTTGATGTAAAGGGTCAGGCGCGGATCATCGAAAAAGCCGGAGGAGGCGATCATTTCCCCAATGGCGGGCCCGGCCAGAATGACGGCGAGGATGCAGCACAGCCACGCCGCCACGTAATACCGTGTATCCGTCACAAACCAGGCCAGCGCGCCTGCGGCGGCCAGCAGCATCATGGACTTGTGCAGGCTGACGGCAAGCACGGTGAACAGCAGCAGCATCTTGAGGTTTTTCCGGAATGTAAGGCCCAGAATCATCACGGAAGCGGCCATGCCGTTGCGGATGCCGTTGACGCCATACACCCAGAAGGTGAACATGGCGCACGCAACCAGGAACGGAATGAACCACCTGGCGCCGAAAATCCTGTAGCTGGCCAGCGCCAGCGCCCCCACGTACACCGCGGCGCAGGTCAGGAAGTAGTCATGCACGTTGCCATGCTGCACCCAGGCATGCAGGATGACGGCAAACAGCCATTCCCCCTTCATGCCCGTCAGCTGGGCTTTCCAGTTCCCGGCCTCCCCTTCCTGAAGGGTCTGGAATTCCGCGGCGTAATTAATGGTATCTCCAAACTCACCGCTTACGGGCCGCGCTCCCATGTACAGGATCAGGGCGAGCACGAACAGAATCCCGGCGAGACTGTCCAGCCGGGTCGTGGCAGGGGAATAAATTCCTGCCGTTCCCGCCTGATACACTACACCCAGTATAAAAAAAAGAACAGTCCAGTTAAACAATGCTGTGTATAGGGAAATGGGAACAAAATCAAAACACATGCCAAGGCAAAAAAGGACGCGGGCGTACTCTAACGGATTATCAGTCCGTTTCAGAATATGAGCCCGGGAAAGCCATTAAATTCAATCTTTTAGGCAGATGGTTGAAAACGCCCCGTTTGTTTGGGCAAAATCCAAAAACATCTTAAGTTTTATATTGTCAGAATCTTCGATTGACTGCGGACTGATAATCCGGTTTCATATTTTGCTTCTAAAAAACGCTTTTTTCTTTCATATATCATTACATATTGAATATGAAGAAAATAGCAAATGACACTAATTATCCGACAATGCAAAAAACAGCTTTTCAGCATTGTTTGATGCCTCCGGATGACCTATCGTTCCTTCCGGTCCGGGCCATGTTCCTCACCTTCGTGCCAGACAGGCATTCTATTCATGGCGGCGGAGCCTTTAACAACCATCAGGCCCATCGGCACCCATGCAGCCCCACCTCCACCCCGCGCCGGAAACTCCCCTCGTCAGCATCATCGTCCCCGTGTACAACCTGGAAACGTGCGTTTCCGCCTGCCTGGACAGCCTGCTGGCCCAGACCTGGCTGCCGCTGGAAATCATTCTGGTCAATGACGGTTCCACGGACGGAACGGCGCGCATCCTGAACGCTTACGCGGAAAGGCACCCCGGCATCAGGGTCATCACCCAGGCCAACGCGGGGGTGGACGCCGCCCGTTATGCCGGCATGGACGCGGCCACGGGGGAATATGTCATGTTCGTGGACGGGGATGACGCCATTTTTCCGGACAGCGTAGAGGCCATGGTACAAATGGCCGTCCGGGAGCGGGCGGACATCGTCATCGGGGACTACGTGCGCCACCTGGACCGCTTCGGCCTTTTCCGCCGGAAAGACGGCCATATACCGCATAGCCGGGTGGTGGAAAGGGAGGAGTTCCTTTCCTCCTACTATTCCGGCTTCTTCGGCATGGACCGCCATGGCCTCTTCTACACGTACGGGAAAATGTGCATCAAGCTTTACAGAAGGGAATTCCTGCTGGACAACCGCCCGGCCCCAAGCGGGCTGAGGTACGCGGAAGACCAGCTGTTCAACCTTCAGGTCTTTCCCGCTGCGGAACGGATAGCCGTGCTGGCAAGGGAGGTGTATATCTATAAATTCGGAGGAGTGACGGGCAACCTGTCCCTCTCCCTGTTTGACGACATGCTGCTCCTTCATTCCACAAAACTGACCATGACGGACCGGGAAGACTGGAAAAAAAGCGAGCTGGGAGCCTTCCTGAACAACGTCCGCAGTTTTCTGGCTACTCTGGCGGTTTCCGGAGAGCTGACGGCCCGCAGCATGCCGGAGGCGCTTGAAAAACTGAACGGCAGCGCCATCTGGCGCCAGGCGCTTGAGGTCCATCCGTCCCTCAATGACCCCTTTTTCTCCGCCATGCGCCGGAATGACGCCGCTGCGGCCTATGGGGAGCTCAGCCGCCATACCATCCTGAAAAAAACCGCCTACCGGCTGCGCAGGGCCATCCTGAAGCTGGTGCGCTGAACCCGCTTCCATGGAGGGGGCCTTCCCCTGCTCTTCCCGCCATCCATGGAAGGGAAAGCTGCACCCGGGAAAGACAATTTTTTATTGCGTTCCGGGCAGGTAAATCATATATCCCACCGATTCAACCGCTGCCGGTTCCTCCCTTTTACATGCCATGGCTTTCCCTCCTTTCCTGAAATACCTCGGAGCCCTTCTGACGGGCTGGCTCCTCCTGTGCTCCAGCGCGGGAGCGGCGGAAAACGGTAAAATCCTGATGGTCACGGAAGCGACTTTCCCGCCCTACGAATTCTGGGAGGGGAACGCCATCATGGGCATTGACCCGGAAATCATGCGGGAAGTGGCCCGGCGCACCGGCAGGGAACTGGTTATTGAGGACATGAGCTTTGACTCCGTGATTACGGCGGTAGTCTCCGGAAAGGCGGACGTGGCGGCCTCCGGCATCACGGTCACTCCGGAACGCCAGGGAAAGGTGGATTTTTCCATCCCCTACATGGAAGCGGCGCAGGTCATCATTGTTCCCAAAGGCTCCCCCATCCGGAGCAGGAACGACATCCGCGGCAGAAGAATAGGCGTACAGCACGGAGCCACCGGAGACACCTACGTCACCCGGAACATCCAGCAGCCGGAACGCTTCCCCAACGGAGCGCTTGCCGTAGCGGCCGTAGCAGCCGGCAAGGTGGACGCAGCCGTGATTGACCAGGACCCCGCCAGAATGTACGTGGCCGGCAACGACCGGCTGGAAATCCTGCCGGAACCCCTCACCTCCGAGAGCTACGCCATTGCCGTGCGCAAAGGGAATCCGGAACTTCTCCGGGACATCAACAGCTCCATTGCGGACATGAAAGCCTCCGGCACGCTGGAGGAAATACGGGCCAAATACGCGGCCATGCAGGTAAAATCCGCCGCGGGGGCCGGAAAACACGCCGCGGGCGGAAACTGGCTGGAAAACGCGTGGCTGGACATGAAGGACTCCTTTGACGTCAACTTCATGCAGGAAGGGCGCTGGAGATACCTGGCCAACGGCTTCCTGGTGACGCTGGAAGTCTCCTTCTTCTCTGTCCTTCTGGGCATCCTGATGGGCTTTGTGGTGGCCGTTATCCGCGCCACGCATGACAAGACGGGCGGCCTGCGCTTCCTGAACGCCCTATGCAAGCTGTACCTGACGGTCATCCGCGGCACTCCGGTGGTGGTGCAATTGCTGATCATCTACTTTGTGATCTTCGGCACGGTGGACGTCAGCAAGGTGCTGGTGGCCGTGGTGGCCTTCGGCTTCAACTCCGGAGCCTACGTGGCGGAAATCATCCGCGGCGGCATCATGTCCATTGACAAGGGACAGTTTGAAGCCGGGCGCAGCCTGGGCCTGGGCTACTCCCAGACCATGGTTTTCATCATCCTGCCCCAGGCCTTTAAAAACGTGCTTCCCGCGCTGGGGAACGAGTTCATCGTGCTGCTGAAGGAAACCAGCGTCTCCGGCTACATCGCCCTCCAGGACCTGACCAAGGGCGGGGACATCATCCGCAGCCAGACTTACACCGCCTTCATGCCCCTGACGGCCGTAGCCCTGATTTACCTCTCCGTGGTCATGCTGTTCAGCTGGCTGCTCGGCAAACTGGAAAGGAGACTGAAAAACAATGAATGAAGAGCCCGGAAACGCGCCCATGTTCCAGATCAGCCATCTGGTGAAGGAATTCAACACCGTGCACGCGGTGGATGACGTTACCACGCAGATCCGCCAGGGGGAGGTGGTCTTCATCGTGGGGCCCTCCGGCTCCGGAAAAAGCACCTTCCTGCGCTGCCTGAACCTGCTGGAGGAACCTACTTCCGGAGAAATCCGCTTCAAGGGGGAACTGATTACCGCCCCCCATGCGGACGTCAACAAATTCCGCCAGCACGTGGGCATGGTCTTCCAGCACTTCAACCTGTTTCCGCACCTGACCATTCTGGAAAACATCACCATCGCCCCCGTTAAAACGGGACGCTCCACCAGGAAGGAAGCCGTGGAACAGGCGGAAACCCTGCTCCGGCGCATCGGCCTGTACGACAAGCGGAACTCCTATCCCCTCCAGCTTTCCGGGGGGCAGAAGCAGCGCATCGCCATCGTGCGCGCGCTGGTCATGAATCCGGACGCCATCCTTTTTGATGAACCGACGTCCGCCCTGGATCCGGAAATGGTGGGGGAAGTGCTTTCCCTGATGAAGGACCTGGCCCAGGGAGGCCTGACCATGGTGGTGGTCACCCATGAAATAGGCTTCGCGCGCGAGGTGGCCTCCCGCATCCTGTTCATGGACAAGGGAAAAATCGTGGAGGAGGGGCCTCCGGCCCAACTCATTGACCATCCCTCCAACCCCAGGCTGAAGGAATTCTTCTCCAAGGTGCTCTGATGCGCCCCCTACTCCGGGACCGTTCCGTGCAGCCCCATCTTCATATCCACCGGGAGGGAGACCGTCCCCATGTCCTCCTTCCGGTATAGCCTGATTTTCAGCTTGCTAAGGTCCGTCCCGCCATCCACTGCCATGTATTGGCCGATTCCGGGGCGGCTGGAATCACGGGAAATGATACCGTTGACAAAGTCCGTCTTCAATGGTTTTCCATCCCCGTCCATCAACTCCCAGGAAGCAATACGGTAACCCTTGTCATTCCAGAGCATGACTTCCAGCACCCACTTCTCTCCCAGGCGGCGAGAAACCTTCACGGACAGTTCCTCCACTCCCGCGTCTCCCGCCACCGCCATATCTCCGGCACACTCCTGCTCCTCCTCCGGCCCGGCCATGGCCACAGGGAACGAGACTGCCCCTTCACTGAGGGAAAAATCATAAACCGGGCTGGGCACATCACGCGTTACGGGAAGGCGGAACGCGCCATGCAGCCGAATCCACTCAGCCTCCGGAGACGGAAGCTCCGGGCATTCCCCCTTGAACACGGTTACCCTTCTCTTTCCCCTTTTCCAGGTATGCAAATTTCCCACGTCAAAGGCCACGGCGCCCAGTTTCCTGCCTGTGGAATCCTCCGCTTCCAGGCTCTGGTCCCCCACATCGCCGCTCCGGATCAGACTAAAGGGCTCAAACACGCCAAAGTTCAGCTCAAAAGACAATTTAACGGCCGGGGGCGCCTGTTCATCCGCCTCCGCGGATTCCTTGCAGCGGATTTCCATGCTCCTTAACCCCGCCTCCACAGGAATCTTTTGAATGAGTCCATCGTCACCGGCAAAGGCCCCGGGGGCGCAGCACAACATCCAGCAAACCAACCCGGCAGGTTTCATCATTTTTCCTCCTCCTTCTTTTCTTCCCCCTGACGGACGGGCGCCACCATGCCGCCCATGCCCGCCTTGAAAGACACGGGCACCATCACCTCCTGCAAGCCGGAGGCATATTTTACGGCCATCTTGAACCGGTCCTTGCTCTCCGTGCTCATCCAAATATTTTGCAGCCAATAGTACTGGCCATAACTGCCATGAAATGCTTCATAGGATTTGGAAACATCGCCCGGCTGCCCGTCCTCCGTAAAAAACTCCAGCTCCTTGATTCCGCAGGGTACGGCGGTCTTCACCCGGATCACGGCTGAAACTCCTTCCCTGCCCTTCCTGCGGCCCGGGCGGCACCACTCCACCGTGACGGCAGCACGCACGTCGCTTTCCTTCCCCAGAGCGGCGCCTTTCAATAAGATGGACGCCTTTTCTCCATCTTTCAGGGAGAGCGTTATTTTTTCCGAAAGCTTTTCCGACCGGGACACGGCTACAGGCATGCAGCCCTGCACAGACATCCACGTGGAGTGCGGGGCGGGCCTCCATTTCTCCCCCCAGATATGGAGGTTTGCCCGGAAAGCGGCAGACTTGTCACGGTTATCCGCCGTGCAGAAAGACAGCGGAGCATTCGCCATGCGGGTACCGCGGGAATCCGCTATTTCCGGCTTCTCTCCGTCCTGGCGCACATACGCCACCCGCCAGGGAGGGTTACATTGAAGCCTCAGATTCCACTGGATACGGAGCCTGGGGGAAGGCCCGGAATCGCCAAGCTCTCCATACTGGAACTGGAGACTATCAAACCGCGCCTGCACCCGGGGCGGGGAAGAAACTTCCGCATGCAGCATTCCCGTCATGCATGCCGCCGGCAGTATGGTCAATAATAAACGCAGCATCACAACAAGTCAGAGGGTTGGTTCCATGTAAGCCGCTTAACCGCTAACGCAAGCAAATAGAACTATAAATAAACATGGGAGGCCTTCCCGTTACTTTTTCTTATCCCTGATCTCCCCCCTCATGCCCAGCTTGACGTCCACGGGGACAGAGACCGGCTCCACAGGAACCTTGTAAATCATCCGGAACCTGAGTTTTTGCATATTCTCCGGCTCTTCAAACTGCAAGCGATTTGTCCATTCACGGTAGGAGGAGTTCATGCTGCTCCCCCCGCCCCGGGATTCGGTTTCCAGAACTTCGTCCTTCTCATTGAGAATTTCAAAACGGTCCAGGTCGAAGGAGCTTTCCACCCCCAGCCCCAGAATCATTTTCCTCATCTTTTTTCCGTTCCTTTCAAACGTACTGCACTCTTTCAGGAAAAGCCTGCCTGTAGGCACGCTTTCAGACAGGACGATGTCTCCGCCTCCCGCTTCCTCCCGGTCATTGGCCCCCGGCAGCGGCACATGCTCTTCCGCCTCTTCTGCCAGGGGAAATTCGTAAACAGGGCTCTCCACGGAACGGGAGACGGGAACGCGGAACACCCCTTTCAGCCGTACCCAGGAAGCGTCCGGAGAAGGCAGTTCTCCGGCAACTCCATTGACGGTTGCCTGTACTATTCCGCCTTCACTCCGCGGGTACATGCTGCCCATCCTAAACTCTGCCGGAGCCAGCTTCCTGCCGGTGGAATCGGTCGCCTCCAGATACTGGATACCGTCATCGTATCGCGACCCAAAGCCCAAGGGGGACTTGACGCTGAAATTCACTCCGAACTTCAGCTGCAGAGGGGATTCCTGGGGCGCTCCGTTAATCCACATGCTGTTTTTTTCCATGCCGACGGAAACAAAAACGACCTTCACCGGATTTTTTTCCTCCGGCTTGCCGCCACCCCACGCCGCCGCTCCCAAAGCCGCAGCGGCGCACAGCAAAAACCGGGCAACAATAATGCTCTGCCTGTTCATCCTAGTTCTCCTTGTTCGGGGTATCCTGTTGTTCCACGGCGCCAGACAGGCCGCACCGGATACGGACGGGCACCATGATTTTCCTTAATCCCTCCGCATATTGAACGGCCACCTTCAGTTCCTCCTGCTTCTTCCCCTGCATCCGGAAGTACCGGCCCCAGTCATAACTCTTCAGGGAGCGTCCGGAGCTGGAACCGTAATTTTCCGTCACCAGCGGAGCGCCATCCGGGGAATGCAGTTCAAAATCCAGAAAGCCAAGCGGAGTGGAAGAATGGACTTCCACCCTCAGCATATACCCTTTCGTGTCGTCTCCGCCCTCATCATAATGGCCTTTCAGTTTGACCTTCACGTCCCCGCCGTCCAGTCCGGCGTTCTTGAGCACCAGAGGAACGGAGAAATCCTTGACCGTCATCTTGAGCGTCACGCTCTCCGAAACGGCGGGGCTGCTATATATCACCAAGGGAACCTCCCCTTTGACTTCCACCCACCTGGCTTTTTCCGAAGGCAGCCAGGACGGCGTACTTAAAAAAATTGTTCCGGCTATGTTGCTCTGCTGGTAGGAACGGGAATCACTGTAACGGCAATTCGTTTTGGCAGGAGAACTTCCTTCGGAATCCGTCAGGGCCAGCTCGGAACCGGACTCCCCGCCATAAGCCACCTTCCATGAAGAAGACGTTTCCCTGACCTTCAAATCCATGGAAAACGACCGGCTGGCTTTTGAAAACGGCCCGGCCTCCTGGAGGTTCGTTCTCCAACCATCCAGGGAAACGGTTACGGCAGGTTCTTCAGGACTTTCCTTTCCGGCAGCAGCGCCGGGAAGGGCTACCAGACAGAACACGGCCAGGGCGGGCAGGCAATAATGACACATAGGCAGGGGGTTGGGACTTTCACACCATAGCAGGTTTACCGGACAGGACAAGTTGAAAACGGCACTCCATCAAAGAACCGGCCCCAATTCCAACAAAACGCTACCTGGCTTTCTTTCCCGCTTCCTCCCGTATTTCCCCTCCCATTCCAAACCTGGCGTCCACAGGAACGGTAACATACTCCGGCACTGTCTTGTAAATCAACCGGACCCTGCATTTGCCCGTATCCATCTTTTCCGGGGAAGAAAAGGTAAAATCAGCGGACCAGCTTCTTGACTGTTCATCAATGTCGGACCTATTGGGTCTCCTGTACTTCATTACCTCTCCCTTCCCGTCGAGAAGCTCGATTTTTTCCGGCTTGAACCGATGATTGGCATCCAGGCAAATGTCCAGGGAGAGCTGCTTTTCTCCATCGCCCTTCTTCCACTCGCACTTGCCTACGTAAAGCTCTCCCATGGGCAGCTCATTTGACTTCACCACATCATCCGCATTCCTGACGTACCCCTCCTCACTGCCCGGCAGAGGAATAAGGGAGGAGGCCCCGGGCCTTAAGGGGAGTTCATAAACGGGACTTTTCAACATGCGCACCACCGGAACCCTCAGGCGCCCCTTCATCCGGACCTGCGTACAGCCGGCGGGCGGCAGGCAGGCAGCCGTACCCTGAATTTCCACATAACTCACCCCTTTCTGCTCTCGTCCATTCAGCCAGCCCGTATAAAATTCCACAGCAACCAACTCCCTGCCGTCCATATCACACATCTTTACGGATTGCCTTTCCGCAACGGAGCGGGTTTCAAAGTCCCAGGGTTCAGGAATAAAAAGAACCGCCTGGCACTTCCACTGCAAATCTCCTGTTCTTTTCCCATTTTCCGAACTCCGCTCCAGGCCCGCCTTCGTGAAGGCTATTTCCACCTTCTCCTCCCTCTTATCACTGCCGGCGCCCCGGCACGGCTGCCAGGCCGCCAGGCAGGCAAAGACGCCGCACCATAAATAACGCATTGCATTCATCATCCTTACTTGCCTGAAGTTTCTCCGGCCATTCCGGACAGGCCGAATTTCATATCCACAGGTACGTCTACCTGATGCAGTCCGGTCATGTAGTTCACAAAAACCTGTATTTCCCCTTGTTCCTCGGGATCCAGCCCGTAATCCCACTCCCACACCCATAAAGAGAGGCCGCCGGAACCGGGAGATTGGCTGGTGCACCAGTTTCTTCCCATAACGGGAGTCCCGTCCGGCTTCATCAGCGTCACGCCTTCCACGCCAAGAAGGCGTGGAGAGCTCAATTTCACATTCAGGTCTATCTTCCCGGAACTCTTGTTGAGGGACCATTTCAGGTTCAGAGTTGTCTTGACATCCCCCGGCCGACCGTCATCCATCAAACCGCCGCCTTTCAGAACGAGAGGCCGTTCCTCCTTTTTCTCCTTCATGGAGAAAAGCGCCCCTTCAGACAGCGCTTCTTTTTCCCCGGTGACAAGAGAAACATTTCCTTTCACGCTCACCCAGCGGGCGGCCGGGGAGGGAACCCAATGTTCCGTTTCCATCACCAGTTCCGGATCACTGGAACCCAGAGAATCCCGGTAATCGGACGGGGCTCTGCCCGCGCCGGTGGAATCACCTATCTTCAGATGGATGCCATCCTTCCGGCAGCCTATGATTTTACCGGGAGCAGGAATGGAGAAGCCCAAAACCACGATGAATTTTTTCCGAGTTTTTTTAATTCCCGGCTCCCATGAGGTTTCACTCGCAGCCGACAGAAGAGACGCGGAAACCATCTTTTCCGGAGGAACTTCACCACTCCGCGCGGGAACGTTTGCCGACAGGCACACCGCGGAGAAGACGGAAATAAGTTTCATCAGGGCAGTTCTCACAATACTTCACGCTAACATTTCTTTTTCAAGGAGCAAGGGCAAAATGAAGACGGCAGGAATTCACCGCCGTTCCATGCCTCCGGGAACAGCGTAACCGTGGGACCCGTCATCTTTTACAGCGCAATATCCACGCTGTAGGCACCGTCGATCAGCACATAATCACACCCGTGCCGCCTGCACTGTTCCAGGTTGTCCCTGTTTTCCCGCAGCAGCCTCCCCGCGTGCAGGAGGCGTCTTCCAGCCGCCGCTCCATCACGTTTGCATGGTTCATGATGTCATGGTAATACCGGCGAATATAGTCCTCTGAAAAAACCAGGCACACATAACGAATCTGCTTCAGGCTGGCGGAGTCAAAATCCTTTTTCCAGTCAAACGGGATGTAGCAGCCTTCCACCACCAGATTCTGCCTGTTCTCAATCGCGGTTTTTACGATTTCCCGGATGATGTTCCAGAGGAAGGGCGTCAGCTCTTCATCGGAACTTTCAGGCGTGAGGGAACACATTCCGCTGCGTATCAACCCCATTTTTAAATGGTCAATGGATAAATAGGGATACGAGTACTTTTCCAGCACCCGCTGCGCCGCAAGCGTTTTCCCAGTATGCGAGCTGCCGCCAATCAGTAAAATCATCGGAAAGCCCTCCATGACAGGCGCCTGGAGCGCCTAAAATTCCAGTTGCTCCGCAAGCTTGACGTCGGCAAACATGCCGTTCAATCCGGCCATATAGGCATCATGCACGGTGTTCGCCGGGATGCAATTTCCCATGATCTCCAGGTCCCTGGCAGCGCAGGCGTCATAAAGCAGCGTTACCGGAATGCCGTAATCCTTCGCGGCGCGCACCGTGGTATCAATGCACATATGGGTCATCATTCCGCAAACCACCAGTTCACTCACTCCCGCCGCCTGTAAAAGCTCCTGAAGGTTCGTCTGGAAAAAGCTGTTGGGGGCGTGCTTGACCACAACCGGTTCCCCTTCCATGGGGGCAATATCCGGATGGATTTCAGAGCCGGAGGTACCCGGAATGAAAAAGGCGGCGCCGGGCCGGGTATTGATATGCCGGACAAAGATAACCGGGCATTCCTTTTCCCGGAACCGGTTCAACACAGCCCTGACCCGTTCAAGGGCCTGAACGGAGCCAACCAGTTCACAACGCCCCCCCGGAAAGTAATCATTTTGAACGTCAATAATCAGTAATGCACGCATAAGTTTCTGCCTCCGCCATGATTTTGCCTCCCGGCGCTTCTCCAGTCTATTACTGAACCCCTCCGTTGTCAAATACGGGCGGGCGCGGCCCCACGCTCCATTCTCTCCCCGCCCCGGCTCATTCCGGAAAGAAAAAATACCGCGCGGCTGGATCATTCGGTACATTCCCTGTCTTCAAACCAACGGTTTCAGGATTGTTTCCATTCAAAGGCGCATCCACCGGAGCGCCTGGTCTGTTGGCAAAAAGCCTCTGCCGTTCCCGGCAGAGGCTTTCGAAGGCGCCCTTGCGGGCAAGGAATAAGGCAGCCTTTACTTGCTGTAGGAGGATTCCACGCGCTTGGCTACGTCGCGGTAGCCGTATTCGGCGTCGTAAATCTGCTGGAACGCCGCCAGGGATTCTTCCTTCCGGCCCAGCTTTTCATCAAGCAGGCCGATCATGTAAAGGATTTCCTTCTTGGTGTCATTCATTTCAATCAGCTCCTTGTTGGCTTCCTCCAGCTGGCGCAGGGCCATGTCATGCATGTTCTTGGCATCATAGCACTTACCAAGCAGCAGCATGGCGCGGATGCGGATATGGGGGTTGTTGCGCGCGCGCTGGAGCTCCGGAATGGCTTCCGTATAGCTGCCGCAGTCAAAGAGGGCCTGGCCGAGTTCAAAACGCGTCTGCGGGTCCGTGGGGTTGTTTTCCACGCGCTGGCGGTACAGGGCCACCTGCTGTTCAGCGGCGTCCTTGCTGAACTGGGCCAGCTGTTCCTGAAGTTCCTTGTTGTCAGGTTCCGCGGCGGCGCGTTTGCGGATTTCCTCCACCTGGGCCTTGCGGTAGCGCTCGTTCATTTCCGAAGCCTTGTTTTCCAGGGAAATGTCATTGTTGCTGAGGCTGAACGCATAGTTGTAGAAGGAATAGGCATTTGCCCAGTCTTCCATCTGTTCATAGACGCCGGCAATGTCGCGCACGACGGCCAGATCCTGCTGGTTCTGGGCATAACGGGCGGAAAGGAGCCCCAGGCGTTCTTCCAGTTCAGCGCGGGTTAGGCCCTTCTTGTCGCTCTTGTCCAGGGCGTTCGTTTCCGCGGAGTTCTTCATCACATCCTTGAAGCTTTTGGCTTCCTCCCACTTCTGCTGCTGCATGGTAGCGCGCGCCATGCAGTCCTTTTCACTCTTCACGGCCAGGCTGTCCGTGGGGTCCAGCTTCACGATGTCATGGTACACCTCAGCCGCTTCAGCCGGCATATCACGGGAAACGTAATGGGAGGCCAGCATGTGGAGCATTTTCTTGTTGCCGGGATGGCCCTGGCGGACGGTTTCCAGCGCAAAGGCGGCCAAATCCGGGAAGTCCACGTCCATGGCGGCGGTGAACAGGGCCTCATTCACGGGAATGCTGTACGGATCATTTTCCAGTTCATCTTCCAGGGAGGAGAGCTGGGTGGCCGCATCCTTCTTGGAGGAGGTGAGCTTGCTGGTGCTCATTTTCATGCCGCTGAACAGGCCGGCCTTCTTGGCTGACGGATTCAGCTTGATTTCACAGGCGCGCAGGGCCTTGCGGCCTTCCAGAAAGCCGGGGAGCTGCTTCACCAGGGCCTTGAGCAGGCTGACGGCATAAGGGTAATTGTTCATGTCCACCGCCTGGCGGGCGCGCACCCAAAATTCGGCCTGCTGCGGGGTCAACTGATCTTCTTTAATCGTTTCAATCATGGAACTGTATAAGCGTAAATGGTGAGCAACGGAGACGCCCCAAACAGGGAGCCCCCGCATGTAATAGTTTAATGCTATCAGCAGGGGAGGCATACTTCAACCTTGTTTTTTGTTCCCGTTAGGAAAAAATACGCCGTATGAGACTGGATGCTCTTTTATCCCGCTACGGGTACTGTTCCAGGCGGGAGGCGCCGGGCTGGATCAAACGCCACTCCATCACCTTCAAGGGGGAACCATGCACCGCCCCCACGGACAAGGTGCAGCCGGACGGCATTCTGCTGGACGGGGCCCCGGTGGAATTCCCGGACGGCCTGTATGCGGCCCTTTACAAGCCGCTGGGATACACATGCAGCCATGACAGCGAGGAGGGGGACGTGATTTATGACCTGCTGCCCTTCCAGTGGAGGCACAGGAATCCCGCAGTTTCTTCCGTAGGGCGGCTGGACAAGGAAACGTCCGGCCTGCTTCTCATCACGGATGACGGGAAGTTCATTCACCGGATGACATCTCCCAAACACCATGTTCCCAAGGTTTATGAAGCCGTTACGGAAGAGGATATTCCGGCGGAGGCTGTGGAGCTGTTTGCCTCCGGCGCCTTCACGCTGGCCGGGGAGGACCGTCCCTGCGCCCCTGCCGCCCTGGAAATCCTGGAACCGCGCCGCGCCCGGCTGATGCTGACGGAAGGGAAGTACCACCAGGTGCGCCGCATGCTGGCGGCCGTGGGCGCTCCCGTGGCTTCCCTGTGCCGCATTTCCATCGGCTCCCTGCGCCTGGACGAGCTGAACCTGGAGCCGGGGGAATGGACGCCCATCCGCCCGGACGCGCTGTAAGCCCCACCCCGCGCCATGTGGATACCCATTTCCGACGCTCCGATTGCCTGCTTTCCCCACTTTGAGGTGGCGGCGGAGTCCGGGGACTGGATCGTAGTGGACAAGGGGGCCCCCCTCATCGTCCATCCCTCCAACGGGAAGAAGGAACCCAACCTGCTGGAAGGCGTGGAAACCCTGCTCAGCTATGAAATCACCAATGGAGCCGCGCTTTCCCTGGTCAACAGGCTGGACCGGGAAACCAGCGGCCTGACGCTGGTCGCCAAGAACAAGGCGGCGGCGCGCCAACTGGGCAGGGCCATGCAGCGGCGCCTGATGCACAAGGAATACCTGGCCATTGTCCGGGGATGGCCGGAATGGACGGAAACCACCTGCACCGCCCCCGTTCTGAGGCAGGGAGACGTGGCGGAAAGCCGCATCTGGGTGAAGCAGGCGGTACACCCTGCCGGGAAGGAATGCTGCACCGTTTTCCGGGTGGAACAGGCATGGAGTACTTCCCACGGGCCGCTGGCGCTGGTCCGTTGCATCCCGGAGACGGGCCGCATGCACCAGATACGCGTGCATCTGGCGCACCTGGGCCACCCCATCCTGGGAGACAAGATTTACGGCCCTTCCGAGGAATGCTACCTGGACTACATCCAGCACGGCTGGAGCCGGGAGCTGGAAGAAAAACTCATTCTGCCGCGCCACGCGCTGCACGCCTGCCGGCTGGGGTTCCCCTTTGATGAACAGATGTTCACTGCGGAAGCGCCTCTGCCGGAAGACATGCGCAGACTGCTTGATGCGGGGGGCCAGGAAGATTCCGTCAGATAACCGGAATGACCTCGTCCCGGTCAAAGCGGACCTTTGCCAGGCGGGCGTACTTGTCCGCCTCTTCATCCCGGTAACCCAGGGCCAGGGCGCAGAGCGCGTAATACGGGGTGCCCTCCAGCTTCAGAATGCGGTCATAAGCCGCGGGGTCCATCCCCTCCAGCGCGCAGGTATCCACCCGGAGATCAGCGGCGCTGCTCATCATAAAGCCCAGGGCGATGTATACCTGCCGTTCCAGCCAGGCTTTCAGCACCTCCGGAGACTTGGAGTTCACCAGTTCAAAAATGCGGGCGCGGTACTGGTCCAGGGATTCCATGGTAACGCCGCGCACTTCCACGATGCGTTCCAGATAACGCTGTACGTCTTCCGGCTTGAAATCCCTGCGGGTGCAGAAGACCACCAGGTGGGAGGCATCCGTAACCTGGGACTGGTTCCAGGACGCCTTGCGGAGCTCGGCCCGCACAGCGGGATCCTGCACGTCAAGGAACTTCCACATTTGAAGCCCAAGGGAGGAAGGGCTTAAATGCAGGGCTTCCAGAAGGGCCTCCCAGTCATCCGCCGGAATGCGGCGGTCCGGGTTGAATATCTTGGTGGCGTAACGCCATTCCAGCGTCTTGATTAATTCCTGAGCGTTCATCTTTGTTATAAGGCTTAATGGTGCAGGGCTTCCTGCGGATACCCGGCGCCGTACGACGCTCCCGTGATGGCATCCGCCATGGTTGGTCCCATATAGTCGCATCTTCCTTCTTTCCCCTCCGGAATGCAAGCCAAGGTTCCGGCACAAGAGCGGCGGCATCCCTCCTGCGGAAAAAGCTGCTTCCTGCCCGGCACACAGGGAGAAGCGCCTCAGCGGCTTGGGGCGCTTCAGTACGGGAAAAACACCCTCTTACGGAAATCAGAGGAACTTGACCGGCATATAGTCTCCGGTCTGCTGGATCGTGAAGCTGATGCCCAGGCCGAATTCATTTTTATTACCGTTCTTGCGCACGAACGCGCCCACGCCCAAATACCAGGACCCCATGTTATGGTATACGTTGTATTCCTGAATGTCCAGTTTGCCGTCCAGCAGGGAGAAGCGCCACTTGCCGCTGAATGCCCAGGCTTCCGAAAAGCGCTGGAGGAGGCGCAAATCCAGCTGGCTGCTGTCTTCCAGCAGGGAGTGCTGGTTCAGATAACGGTGCCCCACCACGATTTCCGTGGAACGCCACGGCATGAAGCGCAGGGAGTTGTTATATTCATGGCAGCCGGAAATCTTATCCTTGCCCAGGATGGGGGCCTGCATTTCCGACCGGTATTCCATCCACGGGACGGGATTCCAGCGCATGAAGGAAAAGAGGTTGGAAAAATCCCGCTGGTTAACCGGGTCATACAGGTACGCATCCATGAACACGTCCCAGGAGAACCAGCGGTGGGAGTTGGCGTCACGGCTGGTCATCAGCATGTTGCGCAGACCGTAACGGAATACCAGCCCCGTGGGCAGGGAATCAATTTCCGTGTACCGTCCCAGGCTCAGGGACGTCGGATTGGTGGTGGGGGTGTCTCCGTCTATCTGGGGGTAAAGCTCATTCAGGCGGTTGGTCTTTACGTACGCCAGCGTAAAGTGGGGCTGCACGATGTGGTTCATGCCGTTCAGCCCCATGGAATCACTGTACACAGAAGAATAACGGCGGGAAAATTTGAAATCCGCGTCCGTGCCCGCATAAAAAATCCCCTGGTTGAGCGGCTTGTAGTCATCCACGCCGTAATACCCCGTGTAGCCCCCGCCCAGCTTGGGCGTCACGTTCAGGAAGCCCATGATTTTCTGGGAAGCGGAAAGCTCATGGTAGGAGTGGAACCGGCTGAAACTGTCCGTCATCAGCATGCGGGCCCAGTAATCATAGGAGGTGGTTCCGGGCTCCAGGTCATCCAGCATGTCCCGGATTTCCGTCCTCATGAAGGGGGGGACATATTGCTTGAGGAAGGCGAAGCTGGTGCGGCTTTCATACATGACGGGGGAACGGAATACGGGGGACTTGATGCGTTCATAACTGAACTCCGTCCTCTGGTCCGCCATGTAAAAGTTGTTGGGAACAAAACGCTGCAGCAGGGAAAAATCATTGGTGTCATCCGTGCGGGAGAGAAGCACCGTATTGTCCGGGGAAGAATTGCGCTGGTAGATTTCCGGATAGAAGTCACGGAGCATGTACTCGTCGCTCAGCATGTTGACGTTGGCCTTCAGCCTCCAGTCCGTGCGTCCGTTTACCCGGTGGGACCACATTTGCTGGAGCGCGAACCGCCAGCGGTCCGGGTCCAGCCCTTCCCGGGATTCATCGTCCCCGGCGTTAATCTTCACCCCCTTGTCACGGGTCTTGTAAAAGGACAGCCCCGTCATGTCCGGACAATCCTTTTCCAGCAGCACGTCACGAATGTCCAGCCCGTAGGCAAAGCCGCGCCGGGTACGGTAATCCAGATGCAGGGTGCCCAGGTAATCCGCGGAAGGCATGCCGTTGTCCGACCATTTTTTACCCAGCAGGAACCCGTATTCATTCAGGAGGTAAGGCCCCCAGATGGACCGCATGCCGGGCAGCGGGAGGTAGCCCACCTCCGGGTTCAGGGAATGGCTGAGGTAGGGGAAGTAAAAGAAGGGAACGCCCCCGTAATACAGGGTCAGGTTCTTGAAGGAAAACCTGTCTTCCGGATAAACGCGTATCCTGTCCGCGGAAATCCAGGTGAGGGGGTCGCTGACGTCCTCCGCCGTAACGGATGCGTCCTGGGCTTCCAGATAGGTATTGCCCGCGGCGTCCTTCCGGGATTCAAACTTCCCGCTGCGCAGGATCAGGCCTTCCATTTTAGCCTTGATGGCATCCGTGAGAAGCACCTCGTTCTTCCAGTCGAATTCCGCGGTATTGGCGCGTATCAGGCTGTTGGTCCGCGTCCTGCTGTCGCTCTGGTAAATGGCCAGGTTTCCTTTCAGAAAGACCTTGTTCTGGTCCAGGTCCGCCTGGGCGTAATCCGCAAACACTTCCACTCCCGTATCCGCGACCATGTGCACGCGCGGACCTTCAAAAATGACCTTCCTGGATTTCTCCACCCTGATGGGGCCGTCATTGGTGATGGAGATATTGGATGGAATCTGCGGCATGAGAGTGCCGGAAAGCAGATTTTCCACCATCTCCTCCCGGGGTTTCTCCTCCCCGGTTTTGGCGGGTGGGGGAACGGGGGACTGCTCTGCGGGCGTTTCTGCAAACAGGGGAACTCCGGCAATCAGAGCCGCCGCACCCCATAGCTTTGCATTCATCCCAATCATGGCTAGTCCACAGAACACTATGAGAAAGGACAAAAGACAAGCCTAATGTCATATTTCTCCGCCAGTGGAGCAGAAATTTACCGGGTCAGAACTCCGTTGGCAATGATGCCCCAGTCAGCGCTATTGCCGTCTCCGGCGTCATCCACGCGGATTTCCAGCTTCTTGCCGCCCTCCACCGCCGCCTTCACGGGAATGGAGGAACCGTCCTTGAGAACAGGGGATTCAACCAGCTTTTTACCGTCCAGATAAACGCTGAACCTGACGCTGCCGCGGGAGCCAAAGGGCAGCCCCACATCAGCGCGGAATTCCTTCCAGCGGCCATCCAGGTCATAGGAAAAGACGGCCGGGGCATGCGCCAGGATGAAATGGTCCGGTTTTCCGATCGTCCGGAAAAAGGGCACGGGCCCCAGGTCGGACGGGAAGAGGGCGTCCCACAGGGGAACGGCCCAGCCCACCTGCGCCACGGAGGGCTTGCAGTCATTCAGGCTGACGCTTGCGGTCTCTGCCGGAATCTGGGCAGGGGTGGCCTCCAGGGAGGGGTCCTGGCGCTCCAGGGCACGCTTCCAGATGGGGAGCCATTCCTTCACCTCCGGACGGGAGCCATGCTTGCGCTCCACTTCCGCAAGGGCTTTTCCGGCCTCCTTCATATTACCGCGTATCCACAGGTTCTGAACGTCTCCGAAGTAAACGGCCTGGGCCAGGGACGGAGCCTTGGCGCCCTGCGCATCCATCCACACGGGCAGCGTAATCATGCTGCGGGTGCTGTCACAGTTCAATACCGCCACCCGCATCTCAATAAAGCCGCCCTTATAGCCGGGCCGGCAGATGGTGAGGTCAAACTCTCCCTTTTCATTCAGGGAAGCCCCCACGGCATTGGAATCATAATCCGAACCGCCGGGAGGATCCAGATGAACCACGATGCCGTAAGCGGGCCGCGTCAGGCGCACCCGCCCCTTCAGCCGCAGGCCGTCCTTGACCGGAATAGCCTCCAGCCGTTCATAAGAACCCGGAACGTATTTGCCGATCATGCGCCCGTAGGAGGCGTCAGCGGGAAGCTCCGTCTCCACCCCGTTGAACAGCGGCACGCTGGCCAGCTTCAGGGCGTCCGTAGGCGCCAGGTAAGCGCCCTTCCCCTCATGACGCAGCTCATTCCCGTATGAGGAATTGCCGTGGCCCATCAGGGAATCCCCCGCATTAGGGTAATCCCAGCCGTTGCCCGTATGGGGAAGGCCGAAGGAGTGCCCCAGTTCATGGGCCGTGCCGCCGATGTAAATGGTAGCGTTCTTTCCCTTGGTCACCTTGAAGCGGCCGCCCTGCATCATCTCCGTATCCAGAAAACTGGCGGGGTCCAAACCTTCCTGGTCACAGGTCCAGCCCGTTCCCTGGTGGCTGAAGCCGCCGCCGTAATAAGGCCCCACGCCATCCGGAAGCTGGCACACGATCAGCACGTGCTCCTTTTCCATGTCGATTCCCTTGGACGCCAGCACCTTCTTGGCGGCTTCACGGGAGACGGGGCCGGAACTTTGCACATTCATCTCGCTCATGGGCTTATCCACATAGGCATCATGAATGACCAGCTTTCCCCGGTCATCCAGGTCAAGCCGGAAGGTAAGCGGGGGAAAACCATTGGCCCGCATCTGGTCCGCGTAATAAGCCTGGATGTTCTTCAGGATGTGGTCATACCGTTCCCGGTATCCGTCCAACGCCGGCCTGTCCTTGAACGTTACATAAACCACGTGCAATTTTCTGGAGGACCTGGGCTTGCCCTGATGAAAGGCTTCCAGCGTCTTCCAAGCGGCGCGGGCCGTGGCGGCATCACCGGAATTCACCGTCCAGCTCACGGGCAGGCGGGTAAAATCCGCCCCCTCCGCAGGAACGGAGGCCGGAGGCTGTGAAGCGGCCGCCCCCTCCTTCTCCTGCGCAGGAGCATTCCACATGCCGGCCCCCATGGCCAGCAACAAGACAAAAAAGCGTTTTGACATAAGATCCATGAACCAATGTCAGGATATACGGGTAAAGCGCAGGTGTTTTATCACCATATCGTTCACCAGGCGGTTCATATTCTCGGAAAAAGCGTCGTACACCACCTCCACGCGGCAGGGGCCCGGCGTCATCACCACCTCCACCGCCGTGGAATAAATGAAATACTCCCAGTTCCCGGAGCGGGACGTATGGGGGAAAGCCAGCGTGCCGGCGCGCCGCCCGTTCAGGTACAGGCTGCGCAGGGCGCAGGTGTTACCGTCTGAAACGTCATACGTGCCGTTGGCAAAAAAGGCGTCCACCCGGTACACGCCGGGCCGGTCTATGTTCACATTATAGCACAGGGCATCCGGAGACTCCGTAACGCGGGAGAACCAGACCTCATCCCCGCTCAGCCCGCAGGGGCGCGTCTCCATGCGGGAATCCGCGGAAGGATAATCATTGGGTTCATTAAGGTAGGACTCCCTGCCGTCCAGCGCAACCGCCATCACCTGGAAATACACGTCCCCCCGGCTGGGAGAAGGCATGTAATGGCAATGCTCCGTCTGGGACACCGGAATGCCGTTCCTGTAAACGCGGTAGTAATCCGCTCCGTTCACAGCCTCCCACGCAATGCCGTGGCGGCCGGCCTTCCATTCCGGAGCCGCCAGGCTGCCGCCCATGTGGGCCAGGTTCACCCGCCCCGCCTCTTCCTCTCCGGGAACCAGCTCCAGCTCTACCAGCACACGGCCCTTCATGTCTGCGGAAAGCGCCGGGCGCCCCTCCCGCCCGTTAACCAGGCAGCGCGCTACCCGGTGTCCGCTGCCCCTCAGGCGGACGTCCACCGTCATGCCGCGGTATTCCAGCCCGGACAATTCATGGACTCCCTCAAAGGACGCGGGGACGCAGGGGCGGAATTCCAGGGAATCCGGCAGGAGCCGGATGCCGAACAGCCCCTTGTAAAAACTGCCCAGCATTCCGGCAATGCTCCAGAGCTGGCTGTCCGAACTGAGCAGCAGGCCTTCATCCAGCCCCGTTTCCAGAAGAATATTCTCCTTGTTCGTGCCGCACAGGAGGGCGGCGCGCACCATGCAGGCGAACGCCAGGGACAGGGCGGCCTCATTCTCCACCGCGGCGGCGGCCTGCGCATAATACCCTTCCAGAAACGGCCACATGGCGCGGTTATGGTAGGGGGGAACATCCTCCGGCATCTGGGGATGGAAACAGGGAATGCCGTAAACGCAGTGGGGGAGGACGGCCACCATTCCGGCGGCATGGGAACCATGCGCCTGCCCCAGAAGGACGCAAAGCAAATTACCCAGGGAATCCACCTTTTCCGACAACACGGGATACCCGCGCCCATACAGGTACTGCCCGTACAGGGCATGCTCCGGAATCCGGAAAAACCGCTCAATCACGGCGGAAAGACCCGCACTTTTTTCCTCCCACTCCCGCGCCTTCTCTTCCCGCCCCAGCTCCCGGAACATGCGGGCCAGCACCCTCCGGGCCTCCACATGGAGAACCATGGTGGAAAGACTGCACGAATCCCCGATGTCCGCAGAAGTCATCCACGCGGGATAGCTCTGTTCCCGCCAGTCCAGGAAGGAAGACTCACCCTTCACCAGGCCTCCCGTGGCCGCAAGCACCTCCTCATCCCTCCGGCACGTTTTTTCCAGCACGCGGCAGGAACGGGACAACCAGCCGGCATCCCCAGTCAGGCAGTAAACCTCCCACGCGGCCATTCCCCACACCACGCGGTCTGAAGAAATGGGCCAGGAACCTCCCGTGCCGGTATCCTGCTCCACCTCCCCGTTCCGCACCCGTGCATTCAGGCTCTTCATGCAGGCATGAACGTTCCACAGTCCCAGCCCCAGGTGGGTAGCATAGGAAATATCCCGCGTCCACACGGTGGGCCAATTGGCTCCTGTACGGAACGTCCCCTCCCCGTTGAGCAGGGAGGAGGCCTCATTCAACGCCAGGCTGTAAGCCTTGTTAAGCACTTCAAAGCTACCCCGGTAGTGCGGTGCGTTTCCGGCCTCCGGCAGGATGCGCCATTCTGAATAACGTCCGTTTTTCATCGTCTTCACCTGCCCGTCCGGCTGCACCTCCACCCAGTGCGCGGCATCCTGGCGTACGGAATTCCCGGTCAGCGTGAACGCCTCCCCCCGGTATAATATACGGTCTTGATCCATAAATAAACGGACGCTGCGTCCATCTTTCTTCTTAACATGGCGGGAAACTTCTGTCCCGCAGAAAATGAGGCTTACGGAGGTTCCCGGGCACAAAAAAACCGGGCTTCCCGGAAAAGGGAAGCCCGGCGCAAGAGCAAATCAACTTTAATGCTTCAACAGAGAGGAAACGGCGTCACGTTCTTCCTTCAGTTCATTGACGGTGGCGTCAATCTTTTCCTGGGAGAACGCGTCGATCGGGAGACCCTGCACGATTTCCCAACCGCCGTCCTTGGTGGTGCGGATCGGGAAGGAGCAGATAAGGCCCTTTTCAATGCCATAGGAGCCATCGGAACAGACGGCCACGGAGTACCAGTCGCCTTCCGGGGTCTGGGTAGCCAGGCTGCGGACGGTGTCCACGGCGGCGGAGGCGGCGGAGGCGGCGGAGGAAGCGCCGCGGGCCTTGATGATGGCGGCGCCGCGCTGCTGCACGGTGGTGATGAAATCACCCTTGAGCCATTCCGTATCCTTGATGACTTCCGTCACGGGCTTGCCGCCGATCTTGGCGTTGGTGAAGTCCGGATACTGGGTGGAGGAGTGGTTGCCCCAGATGGTCATGTTGGTCACTTCCGTCACATGGACGCCGGCCTTTTCGGCAAGCTGGCTCTTGGCGCGGTTTTCATCCAGGCGGGTCATGGCGAAGAAACGGTCGGCGGGAACGCCGCTCGCGTTGTGCATGGCGATCAGGGCATTCGTATTGCAGGGGTTGCCTACAACCAGCACGCGCACGTCCTTGGCGGCGCTGCGGGCGATAGCCTGGCCCTGGCCGATGAACACCTTGCCGTTGATGTCCAGCAAGTCCTTGCGTTCCATACCGGCCTTGCGGGGAACGGAGCCTACCAGGAGGCACCAGTCTGCGCCGGCGAAGGCTTCATCCGGATCTGAAGTGGGAACGATTTCATTGACCAGCGGGAACGCGGCATCACGCAGTTCCATTACCACCCCTTCCAAAGCATTCATGGCCGGGGGAATTTCCAGCAGGCGCAGGTTGATCGGCTGGTCCGGTCCCAGCATGCTGCCGGAAGCAATACGGAACAGCAGGGAATAGGCGATTTGGCCGGCGGCTCCTGTAACGGTAACGGTGATAGGTGTTTTCATAACGTTCAAATTAAAAATAAACAGATCTTTTCTGTCTGGTCGTGGTTATAGCACACGGAAGAGAGGCGCTCAATCAGGAACTTTTTATTTTGACAGAAAAAATCCTCTTCCCCATTATGCTTGAACATCAGCCCCGCAGCCCTTATCCTTTAAATCAACCAAGTTTTTACCATATATTTGCACTGACACCATGAATTTAACGATCATCGGCAGTGGCTACGTGGGACTTACCACGGGCACCTGTTTTGCGGAAATGGGCCACCACGTCATCTGTGTGGACAATAACGCGGAAAAAATACGCACGCTCCAATCCGGGTCCATTCCCATTTACGAGCCCAAGCTGGAAGAACTCGTGAAAAAAAACGTGGCCGTGGGACGCCTGGAATTTTCCCCCTCCATTGCTGATTCCATCGCGGAAAGTGAAGTCATCTTCATTGCCGTGCCCACCCCTCCCAATACGGACGGCTCCGTAGACCTGACCTACATTGAAAAAGTGGCGCGGGAAATCGCCCAGGTGCTGAAACCGGAAATGGGCTACAAGGTCATTGTGGACAAATCCACCGTTCCGGTTAAAACCGGGGAGAAAGTGCGCCAGACCATCAAGCGCTATGCAGGCCCCGGCGTGGAATTTGATATCGTCTCCAACCCGGAATTCCTGAGGGAAGGCTGCGCGGTGGACGACCTGCTGCACCCGGACCGCATCGTCATCGGCGCCAACTCGGAACGCGCCATGAACGTCATCAAGCGCGTTTACCAGCCCATTCTGGCCCCCATTCTGGAAACGGACGTCAGCTCCGCGGAACTCATCAAGCATGCGGCCAACTCCTTCCTGGCCCTGAAAATCTCCTACATCAACGCCGTCGCCAAGGTCTGTGAAAAAACGGGCGCGGACGTGGAGCTGGTGGCGGAAGGCATCGGCATGGACAAGCGCATCTCACGCTACTTCCTCAACGCGGGGCTGGGATACGGAGGCTCCTGCTTCCCGAAAGACGTCAAGGCCTTCATCAACATCAGCCGCACGCTGGGCATCCCCTTCACCCTGCTGGAGGAGGTGGAACACATCAATAACACCCAGCACATCCACTTCCTGGACCAGATACGGGAGCGCCTCTGGGTGCTCAAGGATAAAAAAATTGCCGTCTGGGGACTGGCGTTCAAGCAGAACACGGACGACATCCGGGAATCCATTGCCCTGAAACTCTGTGAAAAACTCCGCAAGGAGGGAGCCGTGGTCACCGCCACGGACCCCAAGGCCATGCATACCGCCGCACCCATCCTGGAACCGCTGGGCGTCACGCTGGTGGAAGACATGTATGAATGCGCCCGGGATGCGGAAGTGCTGATCATCGCCACGGAATGGAGCGAATACGCCAATGCGGACCTCCAGAAACTGGCGGACGTCATGCGCAACCGCATCATCTTTGACGGAAGGAACATCCTTTCTCCGGCCAATATCAAAGCCATGAGCTTTGAATACCACTCCGTGGGCCGCCCTTCCATTGAAGAGGCATAATCCCCGCCCGGTCTCAAGCAGCATCCCTGCAAAAAGGCCTCCGGAGCGTTGTATGCTCCGGAGGCCTTTTTCATTTATTCGCTAATCCTGTTGCCCGATCAAAAATCAAACTGCAATCCCGCCCGAAGGTAAAAACCGGGATCGTAATGGTACTTCTCCAGTTCATGGCTCCCGTTGCTGGTCTTGATGGTGCCGGAGTTCCCGAAGGAAAAGCCAACATCAGTCACGATGCGGGGGCGCACGCTCCCCCAACGGCCCAGCCCTATGTCCGCTCCTACGCCGGCCACGCCGGAAATCCACTCAAACTGGCGGACGCGGCGGTCATGGTGAATCGTCCAGGTGCCGGATACCACGGAAACGAAAGGCCCCCACGTCAAGCCGTCGCTGACCTTGCTGGTATAGGAAAGGCGGGCGCCTTCCAGCTGGAGAGTCCAGTTGCGCGTTGCTTTCCATTCGAACTGAATAAGGGGAAGAATAGGAAAATCACCCAGCTGGGGGTAGCAACCGACGCCGATGCCGTAGCTGAACCGGTCATTCAAGGGACCCGCAAGAAGGGCATGGCCGCCGAAAAAGATATTATGGGTTGTCCAGGTATCGAAATCCGTAGAGATCTGCGGCGTTACGCCGAAAACAAGGCTCGTCTTCCCACTAAGCTTGTAGGAGGCGGTCGCATTCAACCAGACCGTGTACAGCTCGTTCACATCCATATCGCGAGCGCCTTCTCCGTTAAACCAACTCAAACGAAGGGCAGTCGTAGCGGAAAAGCCCCAGGAACCGCTTGACATCCGGCACAGATTCAGGTCCGTCATCCAATTCTGCACGTTCACGCTCCCATGGCCGTTTCTGGAATCCATGGGCCCGAGCAGCTCAAAATAGGACTGCGTGGGGAAAATGGGTTTGGCAGCATTCTCCCCCGTCGGAGCCGGAGAGCTGCTGTAGCCTCCGGAATAGGCTTCCGCATAATAGCCGGTATCGTAACCGTCTGAGGAATCGGAATCCGGATAAGGCTGGGCGTTCGTCTGGGCAACCAGAGCCATCCCGGTCACCAAAGAGAGAGACTTGATATAAAATCGAAGGAACATGATCGGAAATTATACATCCGCGTACACGCGGTCAATCAAAAGATATACAAATGACTAATTAATATTTTCATGCCCAAACAGCATCGCAATCATAATCATCACGAGTACAAGAAGTAAGTACCACCGGGCCGCTTTGCTGCTCCGGACACATGCCCCCGCACAAACAAGAGACACGACAAAACAAACCGCCGCCGCCAAAAGCATAACCCGCGCCAGCATGGGAAAATCCAGCGCCCCAGCCCCCGCCGCAAGAAGCGTCCCCGCCACATACCCGGCAAACGACCACCTCAACCCCGCCAGCCAGGAAAAAGATGCCGTCTTCTGCCTATTCTCACTCATGCGCCCACTCTGCCCTGCAATAATCTAATCTCAAGACAAAAATCTGAGAATCTCATATTCCTTAATTTTTTAACTTATTCTATTTTAATATATTAAATTAATTATTTCACTCCCAGCCATGATGCACAAATAGAGCTTGTTCATCTTTTAAAAGATAAAGAATTATTGCCATTTATTGGTAAGTAATAGAATATTCCATATGAATTTCATCCATTATTTTCATATGGCAGATTCCGGCAAATTCTATCACATGGAAAAGGCTTTCCCGCATACAGACCCCAAACCCACGTAATTTCTGAGTAGCCAAGGTTGGTTAATGGTCGGGAAGACAGGATTCGAACCTGCGACATCCTGCTCCCAAAGCAGGCGCTCCACCAGGCTGAGCTACTTCCCGTATAAAAGGGGGGGATTAAAAAATTGGGAGAAAAAAATGGTGGCTCGGGACGGGATCGAACCGCCGACACGGGGATTTTCAATCCCCTGCTCTACCGACTGAGCTACCGAGCCACTTGCTTGCACGCAGAACGTGTTTGCGGGGCAGAATCTAGCACCACAGCTCCGGTATTGCAACCACAAAATATCATTTTTCCAATTTTCCTGCGTTTTGCCGTGTCCGGCAACAGGAAGTCCTTTCCTGTCAATCAGGAGGAAGCCTGCGCCAGAATGCCGCTCAGCACCAGCGGAAAAATCAGCGCCACCCAGGAAAGGGTGTACAGCAGGAGGGGAGGCATGTTTCTCTTCAACCTGTCCAGCACGAACATGAATACTCCCGCCATGGCCAGCCCGTAGTAAATCCACGCATCACCGGTGTATTCCCGCGCCGCAGCGGCAAGACAGAAGACCACGTAAATGACAATCACTCCCATCCAGACCAGGGATACCATGTCGCGGGCGGCGGATTCCTGCGCCTCTTCATCATCTTCTTCTATCCACCGCCTCCGGCTGAACATGCTCAGCATGACCAGGGCCACCAGATACCAGGTGGGGGTGGATAACTGGCCGCTCCACCCTCCGCCCATGGTACCGTAAAAGTAGGCCGGGATTCCGGCTCCGGTGGCAAAGGAGACGGAGGCAAAGAATGCTCCCATGACGAACGCGGAAGACAGGATTCCCTTTTTATGCGGATTGGTGGAGAAGTACAGGAACAGCAGGCTGCATATTCCCGGCAGCAGGGCGAATTGGAAGATGACGACCCCCAATTGGAAGAACATGATCCACAGACCCGTGATGGCGGCCACCACAATGAGCAGGGAGATGATGAAGCAGTGCTTTTTGGCAAACAGCAGGCATTCATCAGAGTATACCGCGGGGCCTCCACGGAATACCTTCATGACCCGGTCCAGCATGTTGACGCACCAGACGGCCACAAATAGAAACTGGTACAGCCAGGGAGAGGAGACCACCACCAGATGGGACTGGCTGACGGCAAAAGCCCACGCAATGGCTGCAGAAGGAATCTCCAGTCCCATCAGGGAAAACCACGCCCACCAGGGGGGTCTCTTCAACACCTGCTCCATTTTCCGTTTCATCATCCCCATAACGGCTCTCCGGGCAAGTCCATCCACCGTCATTCACAGACTTCCGCATTTTTATACGGGGATGCTTGACATGCAATAAAACGCGCCTATACTGGTGCTCCCCTTGCGTCGGAAACGCAATACATCACCATGAAGAAAGACATTCATCCCCAGTATAATCCGGTCGTCTTCGTTGACATCACCACCGGACGCCGCTTCATCACCCATTCCACCGTTCGTTCCCCCAAGACGGAAGTTATTGACGGGGTTGAACATTTCGTGGTTTCCTGCGGTATCACCTCCGATTCCCACCCGTTCTTCACCGGCAAGAACCAGTTCGTGGACACCGAAGGCCGCATCGACAAGTTCCAGAAGCGCTTCGGCTCCGTCCGGCGCAGCGGCGGCAAGCCCAAGCTCAACAAGTAAGGCTTGTTCCAACAGTTTTCCAACCCCGTTTCCTTTGCGGAAAACGGGGTTTTTTATTTGAAGGCTTCTCTTTGTCCCTTTTTCCTGTTTCACTGGCGGCGGCATGATGTTGACACCGGACCATTTTGACAGCCAGTCTGCGGAGCTTCTGCGTTCCGGACGTCCCGTCCTGGCCGGCATCAGCGGCGGACGGGATTCCATGGCCCTTCTCTCCCTCTTGTCCGGCATGCAGGGCTGCAACCTGGTAGCCTGCCACGTGCACCACGGCTTGCGTCCGGAGGCGGAGGAGGAGGCGCAGTTCGTACGCCAGCATGCCTCCTCCCTGGGAATTCCCTGCGTTTGGGAACGGGCGGACGTCCGCTCCGTGGCCCGTGCGGGGGGCATGTCCCTTGAGGAAGCGGCACGACATGCACGGCAGGAGCTTTTCCTGAAGTGGTCCGCAGCCCATCCGGGCGCGCTCGTAGCGCTGGCCCACCACCGGAACGACCAGCAGGAGACGGCCCTGCTTCACCTGTGCCGCGGCGCTTCCGGAATTCACGGCATGTCTCCCGTTTCCACGTGGGCCAACGGACTGACCGTTGTACGCCCCTTGCTGGATTTTTCCCGGGAGGAGATCACCGCATACCTGGCCCATCACCGCATTCCGTGGAGGGAGGACGCCAGCAACCAGTCCACGGAATACACCAGGAATGCTCTGCGCCATGAGGTTATCCCCAGGCTGGATGCCCTGTTCCGGCGGGATACCAGCCTTTCCTTTTCACGCGCCTGCCGGGTGGAGAACCAAATCCGCACGGCGCTTTCCCAGGCCCTGGATTCCATGAACCTGACGGATCCGCAGGGACGCCTGTTCCTGCCGAAGGTGAACCAGCTCCCCGCGGAGCTGAGGCAATGCGCCGTTCATGATTACCTGCGCCGCCGGAATGTTCCCGATCTGACGGAGGAGGCCGTACTCCGGGTCATGAATATCCTGGATACAGACGGCCCTTCCCGCACTTCCCTGCCCGGAGGCAAGCTGGCCGTGCGCAAGGAGAAACGCCTTCTGATCAAAAATGCGCCGCCGATCAATAAAGAGGAGCAACCCCCTGCGGATACAGCAGGTGGAATTTAATGGCTTCATTCCCCACCACCAGCGCAGTGCCAAACATCCGGTCTTCATCCGTCAACCGCGGAAGCTGGGCGATCGGGAAGAGCAGTCCGCCCAGAATGAGGCCGTAGTTGTATACGGAGGGCATCATGCAGATCAGCTTTTTGGAAATGTCAGCCGCATCCAGGGTCGGGAAGACCCATACGTCACTGGGCTGCAGCATGGAGTTGCGGTGCACGCGCACGCTGTAGGAGTCCGGCGACAGGGCGGCGTCAATCTGGATTTCCCCTTCCACGGAGATTTCATTATTCAGGCAATCCTTCTGCACCATGCTGCGTGCCAGCGCCGTAGCGGCCCTGGTGCGGTCCGCGGCCAGTTCCGGCACAGAGCCGTCCGTGGACGCGCTCAACATGGCGACGCGGACGCTCTTGCCAAGCATGTGCCGGGCCATTTTGGCCGTTTCCACGGCAAAGTAGGCCATGTTTTCCACCGTAGGATCAGGCGTCACGCCCGTATCCGCCAGGAAGTAGATGCCGCGGCCGCCGAATTTTTTGGCAAATTCGGGAACCAATACAATGGAGATGGCAAAAAGGGGCTTGGTGGGAACGGGGTCCTGCCGGTATTTGTTCACGGCGCGGAAGACGGAGGCCACCCTTTTCATGTTCCCCGCCACAATGGCGTCCGCCTGGCCGTAAAGAACCATCATGGCGGCAAAGTGGACCGGTTCGGAGACGATTTCACGCGTGTTCATGGGCAGTCCGTTGCCGAACATTTGCTCCGCGCGTTCATAGCGGTCGCAGAACATTTGAAGGTCTGAGCTTTTTTCCGGTTCAATGATTCGGACGAATTTCAGGGAAATTCCGTTCATTTCCGCCATTCTCCGGATGACTTCCTTCCGGCCCAGCAGGATGGGCACCCCGGCCTTCTCCGCCACGAAGCGTTCAGACACGCGCAATACGCGCACGTCCTCCCCTTCCGGAAAAACAATGCGCTTGGGATGACGCTTCAGGTTGTCCAGGAGCGGTCCTGTGAAATCATTCAGCGGGGAAAAGCCTTGCCAATCACTCATATGTCACGTGTCCTATTCAACGCGACTCTAGAAAATCCCGTCCATAAAATCAACCCATAAAGTCAAAGACGGCAAATAATCGGCAAATACGTCCTCCGTATTGAACCGCCCGCGCCGCCGTGCTAGCATGGGCTTTTCCCCATGTACTGCGATTACCATACCCATACCCCCCTGTGCCTGCACGCCTCCGGCACTCCGCAGGAATATGTGCAGTCAGCCGTGCGCGCCGGACTGCGGGAATACGGCATTTCAGACCACGCCCCCATGCCCGGCGAGCCTTTTGACGACTGGCGCATGAAGCAGGCGGACATGCCGGCCTATCTGGACTGGCTCACGGAGGCGCGGGAGCTTGCCGCGCCGCACGGCCTGGCGGTCCGCACCGCGCTGGAATGCGACTGGTTCCCCGGCATTGAGCCGTGGATAGAGCATTTGCAGAGCCTGCACGGGTGGGATTACCTGATCGGCTCCGTCCACTACCTGGGAGAGAAGGAGGAGTTTGACAATCCCTACAAGATGGATTTCTGGAACCGGACGGCCGTGGAGGACGCCTGGGGGCAGTACTGGGAACGCTACCGGGACATGGCGGCCTCCGGCCTGTTCCAGATCATGGGCCATGCGGACCTGATCAAGAAATTCGGGTTCCGCCCTGCCGGAGACCTGCGCCCTTATTATGAACCCGCGCTGGAAGCCATCCGTGAATCCGGCGCGTGCCTGGAACTTAATACCGCCGGATGGCGCAACAAGTGCGCCGAGCAGTATCCGGACGCACAGTTCCTGAAAATGGCGGCGGAGATGGGCATTCCCCTCACCATCAGTTCAGACGCCCACAAGCCGGAGGATGTTGGCCGGGATTTTGAGCGCGCCGCGGAACTGGCCCGCCAGGCCGGGTTCCGCCATCTGGCCGCCTTTAACGCTGGCCGCATGGAGTTGTTCCCCCTGCCCGGGGCCTGACCTTCCCCTTTGCAGGAAAGAAGGCTTTTCCGCAGTCTGCCGCGTCAGTTCCATGAACAGCCGCAGGCTTGCCCGTCCGTGCCGGAATCCGCCACACGGCTACCGTAAGAAAAGAAGAGAAATCCCGGCAAACAGCCCCTACCCCACGCGCATGTTGGGCTTGGTGGGGATGGGAACGGGACGCGGCGGGACGGGGTAAGGCCTGGGCGGCCGGGGAGGAAGGGGCCGGATAATCACGGGAGGGGGAGGATAGTTCCATGTCCGGATGATCGGGGGGACGATGATGCGCTCCGTTCTCGGCTGGCTGGCTACGTCCCGCACTTCCCCCTGCAACTGGGAGACCTGCTTGTTCAGGTCCGCAATCTTTTTCTGGGTTCCGTCTTTCAGGGCCAGGTATTTCTTTTCCAGGTCCTGCCAGTATTGTTCCGCGGATTCCCTTTTTTTGCGGATGGCGCTTACCTGGTCCTGGTACGTTCCGGCCCTCGCGCGGAATACGCGGGCTTCCTCCGGCAGCCCCACACGATCCGCTTCCAGGGCATTCCATTGCAGGGCCATGACTTCAGCTTCCACCTTGGTGAGTTCCCCCATCAGTAAAAACATGCGGGCGATGTCCGCCCCTTCCAGATAGCGGGGGTGCCGTTCCGCCTCAGACAGGGATTCCCGGATTTTCCTGGCTTCCTCATCCGCCGCCTTCCTGGCCTCTTCCGCCTTCTTTCTCCGCGCCGCATCCTCCAGGCGCCGCTGGCCCAGCCTGGCCTCCACCTCCTCCGGCGTCATCCTGTAATCCTTTTGCTGTTCGTCCGTCAGTTCCTTGTAAGGAACCTTGGCTACGCCGTCCGTATACTGGACGCTGACAAAGTCATCACCGGAAGATACCACGCTGGCATCCTTAAGCACCCTTCCGGACCTCAGGGTCATGTTTTCCGCCAGGGCGGCGGGCAACAGGGCGCACAATATTAAAAAACAGGTTCCATGCTTCATGTGATTCTCCTCTTCTACGTTGGTAAGAGGCGCAGGGGAAGGAATTTATTCAAAAAAAATAGGACCAGAGGTTAATTCTGGCGCAGCGGCCCGCTTTTCGTTAGCATTACGCGAATCCTTTATATTTGTATGAGTCTTTATTCTTCATCCTGGAGCCCCCTACCCTCTCTTCCGGATCCGGAAGGTTTCGCCGGCATGTATGCAGGAACCCACGGAGAAACAATGATTTGTGCCGGAGGCACCAATTTCCCGGATAAACCCATGCTTGAAGGCGGCGCCAAAACGTGGACGGACCGCGTTTTTACGCTGGCGCCGGAGGCCGCCGCATGGACGGAGGCCGGAACGCTTCCCCGCCCCTACGCGTACGGCTCCTCCGCCAGCATTGAAGAAGGGCTGCTGTGCATCGGCGGCTGTGACAAGGAAGGCCACCGGAAAGACGTTTACCTGGTGAGCGCAGCGGCAGGCGCCGTAACCGTGACTCCCTTCCCTCCCCTTCCCATAGCCCTGGCTTACACGGCCGCCGCCGTTCTGGACGGCAAGGTTTACCTGACGGGGGGCTGTGAACGCCCCGGGGAACAGGACTGCACCAACCGGATGTTCATGCTGGATGCGCGCCAGCCGGACCGGGGCTGGCAGGAGCTGGCACCCCTGCCGGGCCGCGGACGCTTCCTGCACCAGATGGCCGCAGCGGACGGAGTTCTTTACGTACTGGGCGGCATCGGCCTGAAGGAGCAGGACGGCAGGCAGGCCAGGGAACTGCTGACGGAGGCCTGGCGCTTCACCCCGGAACACGGCTGGTCCCGCCTGCCGGAGATGCCTTACGCCATTGCCGCCGCCCCCACCCCGGCCCCGGTTTCCCGGACCGGAGTTATTTACCTGCTGGGCGGGGATGACGGCTCCGGGAAAAAGTACACCCCGCAGACCAATCCCGGTTTCAACAACCAGTCCCTGTGCCTGGATACGGCGTCCATGACCTGGCACGACGGCGGCTCCATCGCGGCGCCCAGGGCGGTGCTTCCGTGCTGTGCGTGGCAGGGCGGTTTTGCCGCAATAAACGGGGAACTCAAACCCGGCAGGCGTTCCCATGAAGTGTGGGGAATCACCCTTTCCTGATTTTTCTTTCTGATCCCAAGCAATATTTTCCAGCCTATGCACCTTTCACGTTACCTTGCCCGCTTCTCCAGCGCATGGGGCTCCGCTCTCGCCGCCCTGGTGCTGATTGCGTCCCCCGCCGCCAATGCCTCTTTTTCCGTGGAGGTTCAGCCCTCCGGCACCATACCGGACCTGCCGGACCCGGTCGGCCGCGCCGGAATGGTGGCCGGAACCGTTACGGAACATGACGGCACCCAGTCCATCATTGCCGCGGGCGGGGCCAACTTTCCCCAGGCCGCGCCGGGAGCCGCCACTCCTGAGGAACGCGGCCCCAAGGTGTACCACCAGGATATTTTCAAACTCCGCAACGGCCAATGGAGCAAGGCCGGAACACTTCCCGTTCCCCTGGGTTATGCCGCCTTCGGCAGCGTAGGCAAGGGGCTGGCGGTAGCCGGCGGCCATAACGCGGAAGGCATCCTGGCGGACGCCCTGCTGATCAAGGCTGACGGTTCCGTGGAGAAACTGCCCCCCCTCCCCGTTCCCATTACTGAAGCCGCCTGCGCCTTCCACGGGAACAAGCTGTTCGTCATCGGCGGACGGAATGCGGAACAGCCGGAAGCCGCCCTCAATACCGTTTACATGCTGGATACAACGCCGGACACGGCCAGGATGAAGTGGCAGCAGCTGCCGCCCTTCCATGGTCCGGGCCGCATTCTTTCCACCGCCGCCATTTGTGACGGCACGCTCTTCATCGTGGGCGGCTGCACCCTTTCCAAAGACGCCTCCGGAGAAACCGCCAGAACGTACCTTTCCGACCTGATTGATTATAACATGACGTCCAACAATCCCTCCGAGTGGGGCGCCATGAGCAAGCAGCCCCTCGCCGAACCGGGAACGCCCGTGGCCGCCGCCGCAGGACCGGCCCCGGTACGTGAAAACGCCATCCTCCTGATTGGCGGGGACAAGCGCGGCAACACGCCGGACGCGTCCAGGCCCGTGGTCCAGTCCAGGGACATCCTGGCTTATGACGTCATCAAGAACACCTGGACGCATGAAGGGGAATGGCCCGTAGGCATCGCCACGGCGCCCGCAGTCGTCAAGGGAACCGGAATCATGACCATCAGCGGGGAAACCGCTCCGGGGGTGCGGACCGCCGTGAACGCCTCCGCCACCGCGGGCTACCATTTTGAAATGAGCATGGTTGATTACGCCGTCCTTATCCTGACCATCATCGTGATGGCCATCATCATCGTTTCCGCCATGCGCCACGGCGTTAAAAACGTCTCCGCCGTTACGGACCCCAATACCAGGCCCGGCCTGTGGGCCTGGGTGGCCGTGATCGTCCTGTGGTTCGTGGTGATGCTGAACTACTTTGACCGCCAGCTTCTTTCCGCCCTGCATGAACCCATCGTCCGGGACATTCCGCAGACGGAGGCCCAGTTCGGCATGGTTACCTCCGTCTTCCTGCTGATTTACGCCCTGCTCAGCCCCGTGGGGGGCTTTCTGGCGGACCGTTACAGCCGCCGCCTGATGATCCTGTGCTCCCTCGTCGTCTGGTCCGTGGTCACGTGGTGGACCGGCCATGCGGAGGATTACACGTCCCTGCTCATTGCGCGCGGCGCCATGGGCATCAGTGAGGCCTTTTACATTCCCGCCGCCCTGGCCCTGATTACGGATTACCACCGGGGCAGCACGCGCTCCATCGCCACGGGCCTGCACATGAGCGGCATTTACGTAGGCATGGCCGTAGCCGGCTTCGGCGCCACCATGGCTTCATGGACGGGCTGGCGCATGACCTTCGCCCTGTTCGGCCTGATCGGCGTGGCGTACGCCATCGTCCTCATCCTGTTCCTGAAAGACCCCGGCAAGGCCCCGGCGGATACGGCCCTGGCGCGGAAGCCCTCCAAACCGGAGGAAAAGACTGTGCTGGTCAATGTGGACAATGACGAGCAGGTTATCAAGGAACCCGCCTCCAATCTTTCCACCGGAGCCGTCCTCTCCAGCCTGTTGAGCGGACGCCCCATGTGGATGCTCCTGGCCGTGGTGGCCTTTGCAGGCGCCGGGAACTGGTTCCTGCTCACCTGGTACCCCACCCTGCTGCAGGATAAATACCAGCTTTCCTCCGCGGAGGCCGGCCCCGCCGCCACCCTGTGGAGCTCCGTAGCCAAGTACGTGGCCGTGCTGGGCGGCGCCATCCTGGCGGACATGTGGTACAAGCGCAATAAGCGCGCCCGCGCCCTGGTGCCGGGCATCACCTTCACCATCTCCGGCCCTCTGGTGGTGCTGGCGCTGCTGCCCGGCATCTTCGGCTGGGACATTGCGGTACCCCTCGTGCTCATGCTGGGGCTGGTCGCTACGCAGGGGCTGGCGCAAGGATCGCTGGACGCCACCCTCATGCCTGTGCTACGCTCCCATATTGACGAGCGTTATTCCGCAACCGGCTACGGCCTCCTCAACCTCACGTCCGCGGGCGTGGGCGCCCTTATCTCCTTCTTCGGGGGATGGTTCAAGGACCAGGGCGTTCCGCTGACCACCACGCTGGCGGCGTCAGGGTGCCTGATGCTGTTCTGCGGCCTGCTGCTCCTGACGCTTCCGCGTCCCCGACACTGACCGCTGCAACTCTCCCAACACCCCACCCCGCCTGATGAAGAATACCGCATGCCTCTGCCTGATGGCGGGAGCCCTGTGCTCCCTCTCCCTCCTTCCCACGGCCCAGGGCCGCACCTGGACCAGCGTCCAGGGAAAAAGCCTGGAAGCCGAGTTCGTCAAGCTGGACGGCCAGAAGGCCGTGCTGAAACGTTCCGGCGGCCAGACCGTCTCCATCCCCCTGGCCCAGCTTTCCCAGGGAGACCGGGATTTCATTGCGGAACAGGGAAAGGGGAACTCCTCCGCCAATCCCGCGGACAATTACCACCTGCCGTGGCCCCGGACCGTCAAATGCCCGGACAATTTCAAGGTGGAAACCATCAAGGAGGAAAAAGGGGAGTATATTTATGAAACGCCCCATTTCCGGTTTATTTGCGACGCCAAGCTGGGAGCGGGCATGATCAAGCGGCTGGGGCTTTTGTTTGAAGCCACCCACCTGGCGAACAAGTCCCTGCCCATCGGCAACATTCCCCCGCATGACGATTCCGCCAAATTCCCCGCCTACCTGTACGAGAAATTCAGCACCTATCTGGAAAACGGGGGGCGTGAAGGCACGGCAGGCATTTTCCTGGGGACGACGCGCCCCGGAGACCGCGGCAAAATCCTGGTTCCGTTCGATTCCCTGGGCGTCAAGACCATGGGAAGCACGTACATCATTGACCGTGACAAGGATTCCTCCACCCTCATCCATGAACTGACGCACCAGCTCATGTCCCCGGAGGCCAAGCAGGCAAGCTGGTTCTGTGAAGGCTCCGCGGAATACATGGGAATGACCCCGTATTCCGGAGGCCGTTTCAACTTTGGCGCCAACCGGTCCCACATCGTTGCCCGCGTGACGGAATACGGCAAGAAGAACACCGGGGGCCGCGCCCTGGGGGATGACTTTGAGGCTCCCGGCCTGGAGGCCTACATGAATATGCCTTACGACCAGTTCACGGGGGCGAACGCCAACCTGAATTACGGGCTGGCCGCCCTGATGGCGTATTATTTTTACCACATGGACGGCAAGGGGGACGGCCAGCGCATCAAGGATTACATGAAGGCCATCCAGTCCGGCGCCAGGGAGAAGGAAGCTCAGAAACTCCTCCTTGACGGCCGCAGCTATGAGGAGCTGGCCAAGGAGATTGAACAGAAATGGCGCAAGGCGGGCATTAAAATCCGCTTCCGCGCTTCTTCCTGAACCGCGCTCCGTGTGCCCCGGAGGGAATGCTGCGGACAGTCTGTGCCCTGAAAAACCGTTGACATGCCAGGGAAAGGCGGCACACTCCCTGACAGCAGGGGTTATCAGACACGCATGGCAGAAGACGCTTCCATATCCGCCCTGATGGACAGGGTGGCCCGGACCGCACCCTTCCACCGGGAGCTGGCCAAACTGGGCACGGAGGAACAGGCGGTTTTCGACCACACTTCCCTGCCGGGCGTCCCGTTTGTGGCTGCCCTGTGCATCCGCGCCATTCCGGCCGCCGCCCGCGCCTGGGTGGTCGCGCCCCACCTGCGGGCGCAGGAATCCATTGCCGCGCAGCTGGAAACATGGGGAGTAAGGAACATCCTGTTCGTCCCGGAAAAAGAAGTGGCGCTTGGGGAGGAAGTAGGCGATCCGGAACTCGCCGCAGAACGGCTGAATGTCCTTCACCGCATTGCTTCCGGGCACCCGGGCAGGCAGACCATCGTGGTGGCGGAAGGCAGCCTGAATGACGAGGTACCCTCCGTCAACGGCATGCAGAACCAGGGGATGACCCTGAAAACGGGGGAAACGCATGCCCCGGACGAGTTGATCAAGCTGTTTGCGGAGGCAGGCTTTGAAGGGGTTCCGCAGGTCATTTCCCGCGGGCAGTGGTCGCGGCGGGGCGGCATTCTGGACATTTTTCCGCTCCAGTCCTCCCACCCCGTGCGCCTGGAGTTTTTTGATGACGAGATTGAATCCATCCGGGAATTTGACGTAGACTCCCAGATTTCCTTCCGGAAGGTGGAGCACGTCAACCTGGTGCTGGCGGAGGCGGCGGGCGTGGAGACCCTCCGGGACTGGATCAAACCGGGAGACACGGTGATCACCGCCCCCTTCTGCAAGGAACGGGGAAACGCATGCATCCTCACCGCCCCGCCGGAGAATGCGGAAGGAGAGGAGGACTTTTCCCTGGCCATCCATGAGAATCCCCTGGGAAGCTTTGACGCCGGGGACTTCGTGATGCAGGAGATGCGCCGGGAGCTGGCGGAACGCCAGATCCGCGAATGGCTGGACCGTAAATGGAACGTCAGCATGTTCTTTCCCAATGAAGGGGAGGAGGAGCGCTTCCGGGACATCTGCGCCGGAACGCCCGCCCTGCTTTCCATTACCGCCCTGCGCGGGGACCTGCCCGCGGGCTTCAGCATTCCGGGGGCAAAAACGGCCGTGCTTTCTTCCTCGGAACTGTTCGGGAGGTACCAGTCCGCCACCGCGCGCCGCCGCGCCAGCCGGGAAGACAAGGCGCGCAAGGCCCGTGCGCAGGCCTCCCTGAAGGACATCAACCCCGGGGACCTGGTGGTTCACACCAGCTACGGCATCGGCAAGTTCATCAATATTTCCACCTCCCCGGATTCCGGAGACGAGGAAATGAACATCCTTTACCGGGACAACACCATCCTGCACGTCCCCCTCAGCCAGGCGCACCTGGTTTCACGGTACATCGGCCTGGGGAGCAAGACGCCGGAACTCAACAAGCTGGGGGACGCCAAATGGCAGCGCGCCAAGAAGTCCGCGGAACGCTCCGTGGCGGATTACGCCGCCCAGCTCCTGAACGTGCAGGCGGAGCGCCAGACCGGAAAGGGCTACAGCCACCCGCCGGACAGCAAATGGATGTGGGAGTTTGAAAGCTCCTTCCCCTTCCGGGAGACGCAGGACCAGCTCCGCGCCATCGCCCAGACGAAGGCGGACATGGAAGGCCCCCGCCCCATGGACCGCCTGATCTGCGGGGACGTGGGCTTCGGCAAGACGGAGGTGGCCATCCGCGCCGCCTTCAAGTGCGTGACGGGCGGGCGGCAGGTAGCCGTGCTGGTGCCCACCACCGTGCTGGCGGAACAGCATTTCCGGACGTTCAAGTCACGCATGAGCGAATATCCCGTGCGGATTGAAATGCTCAGCCGCTTCAGCAGCGCGGCGGACGTCCGCTCCACGCTGGAAGGGCTGAGGACGGGTGCCGTGGATATCGTCATCGGCACGCACCGCCTCATCTCGGACGACGTCTCCATCAAGAACCTGGGCCTGGTGGTGATTGACGAGGAGCAGCGCTTCGGCGTCCGGCACAAGGAAAAGTTCAAGGAACGCTTCAAGGGCATCGACGTGCTCACGCTGTCCGCCACGCCCATTCCACGCACGCTGTATATTGCCCTGATGGGCGCGCGGGACATGAGCTCCATTGAGACGCCGCCCGTCAACCGGCAGCCCGTGCAGACGAGCGTATGCCCCTATGACGAACGCATCATGAAGAAGGCCATGGAGCGTGAACTGGAACGCGGCGGCCAGATTTTCCTGCTGCACAACCGGGTCAAGACCATTGAGCTGTTCCGGGACCGCATCCAGGCCCTGGTTCCCAAGGCCCGCATCGTCATCGGCCACGGGCAGATGCCCAAGGACGAGCTGGAAAAGGTCATGCGCACCTTTGTGAACGGGGAGGCGGATATCCTGCTGGCGACCACCATCATTGAATCCGGCATCGACATCCCGAACGCCAACACCATCATCATTGACCGTGCGGACCGCTTCGGCCTGGCGGACCTGTACCAGCTCCGGGGCCGCGTGGGCCGCGCCGGGCACCGCGCCTACGCGTACCTCATGCTTCCCCGGTCCGCCGCCACCACGGGAGACGCCCGCAAGCGCGTCTCCGCCATTAAGCAGTACACGGAACTGGGTTCCGGCTTCAAGATAGCCATGCGGGACCTGGAAATCCGCGGCGCGGGCAACCTGCTGGGCACCCAGCAGAGCGGCCACATTGCCGCCATCGGCTTTGACCTGTACTGCCAGCTTCTCCAGCAGTCCATCTCCCACATGCAGGGCAAGCACACGGCACCGCGGCCGGACGCGGCCCTGAGAACGGATTTCATCGTGAACAGCGAGACGCAGTTCGCCGCCAAATCCCGCAAGGATTATCTGGGCGCCTTCCTGCCCCGTGACTACATCAGCGATGCAGCCCTGCGCATCGCCGCGTACAAGGACCTGGCGGCAGTCCGCACCCTGAAGGAGGCGGACGCCCTGCTCCGCGCGTGGGAAGACCGCTTCGGCCCCGCACCGGAAACGGTGCATTACCTGCTGGATTCCCATAAAATCAAGATACTGGCTTCCATGGCCAACATCTCCATGGTGGAGATCAGCGGGCAGCGCCTGATGCTCACCAGGAACGGGGATTTTATTCTGCTGTCCAACAAATTCCCGCGGCTGGCAGGCACCGCCCCCGCAGACAAGCTCCGGGAGGCGCTGGAAATGCTGAAGAACATTTGACACGGGGCCGCTTTTTCCTCCGGACGCTTTCCTTGTAATGAAACGGCGCGCCGGGACGTATTCCATGAAAGGAGACGTTATGAAGAACCTGATCACCCTCAGCAGCATCGCCATACTGGCCATATCCGGAACCGTCCGGGCCGGGGAACCCTCCGCCGCCCTGGCATCCCCGGACGGCCTGGTCACCTGGAACCTGACGGCCCGGGACGGAAAGGCCGGACATTCCCTGAATAAAAAAGACCGGGTTATTCTGGAACCTTCCGCGCTCGGCATCGCCGTGAACGGCTCCGGCGTTGCGGACGGCATCACGGGATGGAGCGTGGAAAAGGTGAGGGAAAACGTTCAAGAGACCTTTGAAACGCGCGGGAAGTACCCCTCCGCCTCCGTCCATTTTAACGAATACGTGGCTTCCGGGGACAACTCCGCCCTGCGCCTCCGCGCCCGCGTCTTCAATAACGGCGTAGCCTTCCGCTATGAATGGACGGAGGACATGAAGAAAAAGCCTGCTCTCCGCATCGGGGAGGAAAAGACCTCCTTCACTTTCCCGGAGCAGGCCGTCCTGTGGACCCAGGACGCCCATTCCGCGCTGGGCCCCTGCGAGGGAGTGTGGTCCCCGGCCAGGATAGCAGATTTCAAGAAGGACCCCGGCAATCCCCGCAGCCATGTCCGCACCATGCCGGTTACGGCGGAACTGCCGGGCGGAGGCTTCGCCCTGATCCAGGAAGCCGTCAACTTCAACAAGCAGTGGAGCGGCATTAAATTTTCCCTTCAGGACGGCGCCTGCCGGGCGGTGCATTTCCAGGACCCGCACGGCTTTTCCGTCCCCTCCTCCGTGGAAATGCCCTGGCGGGTCGTTCTGGTGAATGACGATCTCAACGGCCTGGTCCGGAACGACATCATTCCCTCCCTGGCTCCGGAGCCGGACAAAAACCTTTTCCCTGACGGAGCCAAAACACCCTGGATCAAGCCGGGCCGCTCCACCTGGACCTGGTGGGACCGGGGGAAGGTTCTGGAAGAAGACCAGTACGCCTTTGTGGATATGGCCTCCGGCTTCGGCTGGGAATACCACCTGGTGGATGAAGGATGGAAGAAATGGGGCAAAACCCTGCCGGAAAGCATGGAAAAGATCGCCCGGCTGGTCCGCTACGCCGCAGGTAAAAAGGTAGGAATCTGGGTATGGGTGCGCTGGTCAGACGTCAACAATCCCGCCAACAACTGGGAAAGCATGCGCAGTTTTTTCAGCTCTCTTGCCCAAACGGGCATCAAGGGAATCAAGATAGACTTCATGGATTCCGCCTCACAGGAACGCCTGGCTTTTTATGACGCCGTGGCGGAAAACCTGGCAAAGAACAAGCTCATGGTCAACTTCCACGGAGCCAATACCCCCACCGGGGAGGAACGCGCCTGGCCGCATGAAATGAGCCGGGAAGGCATCTACGGCGGAGAACAGAATATCTGGGCGGCCATCGGCGGCCGGCATTACTGCGCGCTGCCCTTCACGCGCCTCATCTCCGGGCATGCCGATTTCACGGGCGGCTACTTCGGCCACGGAGAGAAACTGCGCGGCTCCTCCTGGCCCCTCCAGATGGCGGCCAACATCATTTACACATCCCCCATCCTCCACTGGGTTTCCAGCCCCGCGGACATGGAAGCCGCCTTTCCGAAGGGCTCCCCGGAACGCGAAGCCGTCCGGAATATTCCCTCCGCATGGGATGAAACCATCGTTCTGCCGCCGTCCGCCATCGGGGAATGCGCCGCCTTCGCCCGGCGCTCCGGGAACCAGTGGTACATTGCCCTGATGAACGGGGACGGACAGGAACGCACAGTCTCCATTCCCCTGGACTTCCTGGACCGGAATACGGCGTACCGGGCCACCATCCTCCGGGACCTGCCTGAAAGAAACGACGGCTGGAAGGTGGAAACCGGGGAATTTTCTTCCGGAGACACCCTCCCCTTCACCATGCGCGTGAAGGGCGGCGGCATTGCCCGCCTGGTTCCCGCGGGCAAGTAGTATTCCTGCCTCCCGGAACGCTAATTCACGCCAACCGGAAACCACGGAAAAGCGGAAAAAGTCAGCTCCTGCCGCGTTCCCCGTCAGCTTCCTCCGTGGTGCTCCACGCCGGGAGCCACTGGACGTCCCGGAGGCGGTAGCCGCGCTTCACCAGTTCCTGATGCAGGCCGGGGAGGTGGGCCGCCCCGTAAAAAATACCTATTTTGCGCACGTTCCTGCCGCCCCACTGGTCAAACACTTCCATGCATTTGGCATTCCGCCCTTCCAGAATCACGGTATTCTCCAGATCCTCCGGTTCATTGGCAAAAATGCGCATCAGTTCATTTTTCAGCCCCTTTTTATTTCCGGAAAGCAAATCCAGCATCAGGCCGAATTCATTCGGCTGGTACGCGCGGGGCTTCTCCACCAGGGAAGACAAAAAGGATTTAAGCATCAGCCCGGCAAAGCTTTCCCCCTTCCTAGCCTGCGCCTGCCGGAACTCCTCCAGCGTCATGTCCGCATGGACAAAACGGGGCGCGGAATAGTCAATGCCCTGGTACTGGGTCTGCAAGCCCACCGCATCACTCAATTTCTGATAAGCGCTGCCCAGCAGCCCCAGCAGAAAGGATTTTTCCTCCTCAGCGCTTTTTCTCTTCCATTCCACGATCCGATTCCATTCACGCGCCTCTTCCAGCGTCAGGCCGCCCAGCGGCTTGCTGCGGTCCAGCTTGCGGCGCAGTTCCTGCTCCCGCTGCAACCCCTCTCCGCCAATCATTTCAAACAGCACCACATCATACCCGCTGAACAGCTTGTTCAGGCGCGCATAATAGGCCGCCTCCGCCACATGAATGGCTCCGATGAGCGCCACTTCCCTGCCTTCCCCGTCCACATAGGAGGCCACGGGCGTGGACAGGCTCTGCCGGTCGCGGGAGGATGATTCCAGCAGCATGTACTTTGCGGGGTACGCTCCCCGCTCCTCTTTTTCCGCACCGGGGGAGTGCGCCGCAAGCACGGGAGAGCACCACAGAAAAACAGCCGGAAGGCAACGCAGCATCTTCATACATCATCAGCCTAGCCGGAGCCGCACGCAGAGCAAGCCCAAAAAGGGACTGCCGCGCCTTTACCCGCGGCAGCCGACAGGCAAAAAAATTCCCCGCACCCGGAGACGGGAACGGGGAATGAAGGGATTGACCCAAGCTGCCGGGCGGAAAAACGCTCCGCAGCCTGTGAATGGGCTACTTCTGGCAACAGCAGCCGCACTTGTCCGTCAGGGCGCCCACGCCGGGGAGCACCTTGCCTTCCAGCAGTTCCAGGGAGGCGCCGCCGCCCGTGGAGCAGAAGGAAAGCTTGTCCTGGACCTTGAATTTTTTGGCCGCCGTCACGGAATCGCCGCCGCCCACGATGGAGATGGCGGAGGAATCCGCCAGGGCTTCCGCAATTTCCTTGGTGCCCTTGGCGAAGCAGTCCATTTCAAACACGCCCATCGGGCCGTTCCACAGAACGGTCTTGGCGCCCTTGATGATGGCGGAGAATTCTTCAATGGCCTTGTCGCCAATGTCGATGGCCATGCCGCCTTCCGGCACCTTGCCGCCTTCCGCGAAGGGAGCCGTGCAGAAGGTTTCCGCGCCGTCTTCAAACTTCATGGCTACGCGCACGTCAGCCGGAAGCAGGAACTTCACGCCCTTGGCCTTGGCTTCCGCCAGGATTTCACGGGCCAGGTCCAGCTTGTCGCCTTCAATCTTGGAAGCGCCCAGGTCATAGCCTTCAGCCGCCAGGAACGTGTTGGCCATGGCTCCGCCAATGAGGAACGTATCAGCCTTTTCCATCAGCTTGGAAAGCACTTCAATCTTGTCGGACACCTTGGCGCCGCCCATGATCACCACGAAGGGTTTTTCCGGGTTTTCCAACTTGCCTTCCAGGTATTCCAGCTCGCGTTCGATCAGGAAGCCCATGGCGCTCTTTTCCGCAAAATGCGTCACGCCTTCCGTGGAGGCGTGGGCGCGGTGCGCGGTGCCGAACGCGTCGTTCACGAACAGCGTGGCGTTGCCCAGGAGGGCCTTGGCGAATTCCGGATCGTTTTTCTTTTCACCGGGGTAGAAGCGGACGTTTTCCAGCAGGACCACGTCACCGTCCTTCATGGCGGCGCGGGCGGCTTCCGCTTCCGGGCCGATGGCGGCGGGAACGAATTTCACTTCCTTGCCGAGCAGTTCGGAAAGACGGGCCGCAACGGGCTTCAGGGAGAAAGCGGCATCAGGTTCATTTTTGGGACGGCCCAGATGGGAGGTCAGGACGACGCGGGCGCCCTGGTCCAGCAGGAACTTGATGGTGGGAAGAGCCGCAACGATGCGGGCGTCATTGGTGATTTCCCCATCCTTGAGGGGAACGTTGAAGTCAACGCGCATCAGGACTTCCTTGCCCTTGGCATCAAGGTCACGTACAGTAAGTTTAGCCATATCGGTCTATATTGTTTGGTTCAATGGAATAAAAAAGGGAGGGCATTTCTGCCCTCCCGGATAAATCCCCGGCCACCTGGACAAACCCGGTTCATGAACCGGAGGGTTGATGCAGGCAACCGGCAAGACTTGTCGTGCAACTGAAGAGCAAGCGTTGTTCCAGAGGAACTTACTTGCCGCAGGAGCAGCCACAGCCCAGGCTGTCGCCCAGCTTCTTCATGGCTTCAGCGGCGCGGTTGGAGTAACCCCATTCGTTGTCGTACCAGCCGCAGACCTTCACCAGGTTGCCGCCGACCACATACGTGAAGCCGGAGTCAAAGATGCAGGAGTGGGGGTCGGAAACGATGTCCTGGAGAACCAGGGCTTCCTCGGAGTAGTCCAGAATGCCTTTCAGCGGGCCTTCAGCGGCTTCCTTCATGGCGGCGTTCACTTCTTCCACAGTCACGTTCTTCTTGAGAACGGCCACGAAGTCGGTCAGGGAACCGGTCGGGGTAGGAACGCGGAAGGAGGCGCCGTTCAGGGAACCCTTCAGGTTCGGCATCACTTCACCGATGGCCTTGGCGGCGCCGGTGGTGGTGGGGATGATGTTGATCGCGGCGGCGCGGGCGCGGCGGGGGTCAGAGTGCGGGAGGTCCAGGATGCGCTGGTCATTCGTGTAGGAGTGAATGGTGCTCATCATGCCCTTTTCAATGCCGAACTTGTCGTCCAGCACCTTCACCATCGGAGCAAGGCAGTTGGTGGTGCAGGAAGCGTTGGAAACGATGTCATGCTTGGCGGGATCGTATTCGCTGTCATTGATGCCCAGAACGAAGGTCAGGTCCGGGTCCGGGGAGGGAGCGGAAATGAGCACCTTCTTGGCGCCGGCGGCCAGGTGCTTCTTGGCGGCGTCACGCTTGGTGAACAGGCCGGTGGATTCCAGAACGACGTCCACGCCCAGGTCCTTCCAGGGAAGGTTGGCGGGGTCACGTTCCACGGTGATGAGGATCTTGTGACCGTCAACAACCAGATATTCGCCGTCGATGGAGATTTCGCCGTCAAACTTGCCCTGCGTGGAGTCATACTTGAGCAGGTGGGCGATCATTTCAATGGGGGTCAAGTCATTGATGGCAACAACCTTGTTGCGTTCTTCCTTGGACATGGCGCGCAGTACGTTGCGACCAATACGTCCAAAACCGTTAATAGCATATTTGGCCATAAGATTGAGGGCTTCAGATTTGATTAATTATTAGTCCTGGGCTTATTTAAGCACCATGGACGCCGTAAGTTTAAAAACGATTCAACCAGCCGTCAACACTATTGTTCCCCCATCATGGCAGTATGTGCCCGCACCCATGCAGGCAGGGGAGCCGCCCCAGGCGGACAATGCTCCTCCATGGAATTCAAATGCTTGCGGGAGCGGCCCTCCGCCGGGACGGTCAGTTCATGGAACGCAGGGCGGCGCGGATCAGCTCGTCCGCATCCGCGTCCGGATGGTCCTTCAAATGGGCGGCAATCGCCTTGCGGGACTCCACCTGCTTGAACCCCAGCGCAATCAGCGCCAGCTCCGCGTCCCCGGCGGCCTGGGAGGTGGCCCCCTGGGCCTGCGCTTCCCACGTGGCGGCCAGACCTACCTTGTCCTTCAGTTCCAGAACGATGCGTTCCGCGGTTTTCTTGCCTACGCCCTTGGCACGGGCAATGCCGGAGACGTCCCCGCTGACTACCGCCTGCTTGAACTGCTCCACGGACAGGGAACCCAGGATGGCGATGGCCGTGGCCGGGCCGATGCCGGAAACGCGGTCGATCAGCAGCAGGAAAATATCCCGCTCCGCATCCGTGGCAAAGCCGTACAGCACCTGCATGTTCTCTCGGACATGCAGGTAGGTTTTCAGCGTCAGCTCCCTGCCGGGCAGAGGGTTCAGCCTGTCAAAGGTGGACAGGGGCACAATCACCTCATACCCCACGCCGTGAACATCCAGAATCAACCGCTGGGGGTAGGATTCCGCCACCGTGCCGCGCAGAAAAGCTATCATGCCCATAACGTGACACAATCCCGCCCGCGCTCAAGCCAAAAACGCATCTGCCCGGCATGCTCCGCCATCATCTTTTCCGAAGCACGTGCAGCCGGATATGCTCCAGGTCCTCCCGGTTATAAAAACAGCGCACGCGGAATCCGCGGGTTGTCTTCATCCGGCACCTGTATTCCCGCAGCAGGCCCTTTTTCACGAGCCTGTAAATATAGCTCCGCACCACTCCCAGCATGCTGACGGCCGTAGCCATGTCCACATGGCACGGAGGAACGCGGCGGCGCACGGGCTCCCGCCTGGCGAGAATACGGTCCACATCCAGCCGCCGCCAGTACAGCGCCAGGGAGCCTGTGCCCTTCCGGACCACGCGGAAGCGGGCGCCGTGGCGGTGCAGGTACTGGCGCGCGGCAGACGCGCTGCAGCAGAGCTGTGATGCAATGGCGGAAGTTTCCACAAACGCGCCGCCGCACTCCGCATAGGGCAGGCCGGATTTGGGGTTCGTTCCCTTGCGGCGGGTTTTCACATGTGCCGGGAAGCTCAGCTTGGGGTTGTTAATGTATTCGCGGCCTCCTACTCCGATGAACGTTTTCTTAAAATGGTATATCATGGTTTATGGGATTTCACATTGGAAATACAAAGCTCCACGCAGATAGTCCGCATGAAACTCTAACATTTTTGGAAGATTCCAAAAATGCATTGAGCTCACGAATGTTCAACATTTTTCTTCGTTTTTCTGTTTTTCACATTCATACTGAACTCATTTCATCGCAATATATGCCCGGCAGCCGGATGATCCAACCACTTGAAAAGGGCCTACGCCTCTGGCGGAAAGTACATGGCCGTCAACTCTTTCCGCCCGGCAGCCCGTTCATTCCGGTGAACACGGAGCCTCCCAGGCACGGGAAAAATCTTTCCAACGGCATTTTCACTGATGCCGTACGATACTGCGAAAAGCTTTTTCCGGCTATGATCCTACCATATCCCTCCAGCCATGCACGGTCCATTTCCAAAGCAGGGTCCGGAGTTCAACGGGAATTCCCTAGAACCAGGGCAATAAAAAACCCGGCTTCCTTGCGGGAAGCCGGGTCTGAAAGAATGTTTCAGGGCAGGAGTTTTGCGGGCCGTCCTTCAAAAATCCCGCGCTGGGGAACGAAAATACGGTCATTGGGCTGGATGGGGATACCCCTGTCCCGGATGGAGAAGTAGTCATACGTCACGGTTTTTCCGCCGCGCGTCACCTGGATGTACCGGGAACCGAAGTCCGTAATGTCTCCCGCGCCTACAATCGCTTCCAGCAAAGTCATGCCGCGCCGCCACAGAACGTTTTTCTTCATGGCCACGCCGCCGCTCACCAGCACGATGTGCTCCGTCAGGTGCATGTCGGAACTCTGCACTTTCACCAGGAAGGTGGGAGCCGTATACAGTTCCGCCTTTTTATAGGCAGCCATCAGCATGTCTTCTATCTGGCGGGCCGTCTTGCCCACCACGCGCAGCACGTCCTGCCCCGCCGGAAGCTGGGGCATGCGTATCGTCCCGTTACCGTCCAGCAGATACTGCCCGGAGATGGCGGTAGCGTCATCATTGGGAATGCCGCGCACCTGGATTTCAATGGTCCCGTGGGCAGGCACGGCATCCGGAGACTGGGCGGAGGCCAGCCCCGCCGCACTCAGCAGGAGACAGAGGATGGAACAGATAACTTTTTTCATGGAGCGATGGAGTTAGTACAGATCTTCACTATCATGGGACTGGTTGGCGGCCAGCTCCTTAGCCTTGCCGGAACGTTCCGCCTTCTTCATGGAAGAGGCATCCACGTTCCCGCCGGAGGAACCGCCATCCGCGGAATAATAGGAATAGTAAGTCGTGTAGTATTGATACTGATGATCAGACGTAATGTCCACATTATTCATGACCACCCCGGCCAGGTTGCCGCCTACGGATTCAATCACCTGCTTTTGCCTCAGCAGGGCTTTCAGCGGCAGTTTGCGCGGCTGCACCACCATGAGGGTCATGTCCACCTCGCTCACGATGACGGCGGAGTCACTGACGCCCAGGATGGGCGGGGAGTCCACCAGCACCATGTCGAAGCGCTGTTTCACCTCCTGGAGGAGTTCGCTGAATTTGCGGGAGTTCAGCGTTCCGGACGGGTCAAAGGGAGTGGGGCCTGCAGGCATCACGTACAGGTTTTCAATGGGTGTCTGGAAAATCACTTCCTCCAGCGGGTAGTCTTCCAGCAGGTAGGAGGTAAGCCCCACTTCATTATCCAGTTCATAGTACCGGTGAAGTTTTGAGCGGCGCAGGTCAGCGTCAATCATCAGGGTGGCATAACCGCCCTGGGCGCAGATGTAGGCCAGGTTGCACAGGGTGGTGGTCTTGCCTTCCCCGGCGCTGCCGGAAACGAACGTCAGGGAAATTTCCTCCAGCCCCTTCTTGTTGAATTCTATGTTTGTGCGCAGGATTCGGTAGGCTTCCGCATCCGGCCCCAGCACATCGGAAGAATGGAGGATGGGGACATTCTTAGGAATGATGCCCAGCACGGGAACCTGAAGAGCCCGTTCCACATCCTCCATCGTCTTGACGGAGGTGTCCATGAATTCCAGAAAGAGGGCCAGGCCGATGCCCAGCAGCAGCCCCACGCTCGCGCCCACCGCCAGATTGATGGTGATGCTCGGCTTATAGGCAACGGCGGGATATTCCGGCAGGTCATACATTTCAACCGCGTCACGGGGAACGCGCAGCCGGGCAATTTCATCCGTGTAGCGGGAAGACAGGTCCTTGAGCTGGTCCAGGGCGGCGTCATAATCACGGCTGGCCTGCTCATACATGGGCACCTTCAAGACATGGTCCTGGAGGGCTTTTTCCTTAAGCGCCACGGTCTCCTCCCAGTGCTTCCGGCTTGCGGAAACCATTTCAAGCTTGCTTTTAAGCGAGGAACGCAGCCCGATCAGCTCCTTGTTCAGCTTGTCGGACAGGATTCTTTCCGTCTCCACCAGCGCCAGCATCTTGGGGTGCTTGGGGCCGATGTTCTGGGCTTTCAGGTTTTCCTTCTCCTTGAGCTTTTCGGAAAATTCCGCATAGGTTTCACGCAGGGCCTTGGCGCCCACGGATTCAGCATTCAGCAGGTCAGAGCTGATCACGTAATCCAGCAGCTTGTCATCAGGCAGGCGCTGAAGTTCCTGCACGTAGGAAGCCAGTTCCTTTTCATCCTTTTCAAAGGCCATGGCCTGGGATTTGGCATTCCGGAAGTCTTCCTCTTCCATCCCGGCAGTCAATGTGTTCCGGTTTTCACCGTTCCTCCAGGTAGTGGGCAGGTAGGAGCTCTCCGCAATCAGCTTCTTGAGAGCCATCATTTTTTCATTAACGGTGTCTTCCTGTTCCCGGAGGACGTCCTTCAAACTTTTAATAGCGGTTTCAACCAGACGGTTTTCACGCATTTCACGGTCCTGCTTGTAGGCTTCCGGAACCGTTTTGGCGATGTTCTGCACCAGTTTGGGATCCGGACCGGAGACAATCACATCCACCAGGTCCGTCGCGCGCACGGGAGCCACCTTGATCATGCCGGCCAGGTTGGAGGCGGCTTTTTCATCCGTCATCCCCCACTCCGCGGCAAGGTTCAGTTTCTTGGATACTATCTTCAGCACTTCCGTTGAAGTCAGCACGGAGTACTGCATGGGGATGTAGTTGGCCGTGACGTTGGAGGTGGCGACCACGTCCCCCCCCTGGCCGATTTCCATGACGGGCTTGGGCAGCTTGATCTGGAACTGGCACCTCGTCTGGTAAGCCGGGGGCATCAGGCAAGTCACCACCACGGAAATGACCAAAACCAGAAGGAAAACCAGGAAGACCTCCTTCCAGCGATTTTTTAAAACCTGCAAATAATCAATATTGCGTACAATCCGATCGCTGTTCTGCTGATCCTGGGAATTCATGAAAGATAGATAGGTAGTAAGATAAAAACTCCTCTAATTGTGAACGCAAATTCGCAATTAGAGGAGTGTAAGCATTAATGGTCGGTCAAGACTAGAAGCTGTAATTCATTCCGAAGGAGAACACGTTACGGTTGTAGGCGGGCATGGGATAGTTGTAGCCGCTGTAGGTACCGTTGGTGTAGGAATACTGGGCCGTGAGGGCCAGGGCGTTGGTCAGCATCAGCTTGACGCCGGCCGTAGCGTTGAAGGTCAGCGTCGTCGTGTCCGTGTTGCCGCTGGTGCTCGGGTTCGTGTAGTCGCTGGAAATCAGGTTCACGCCGGCATCCAGGCTGACGCGGTGCGTCAGTTTCAGGGTGCTGTTTACACCGAAGCGCCACGTTTCATTGGAGTAGTAGCTGGCGCCGCTGTTGGGAATGTACGTATTCGTCGCTTCGTTGGAGTAACGGACGAACATGCCAATCATGAAACGATCGCTCATGCGGTGGTTCAAGCCGAATTCAGCGGAAGGATACGTCTTGGTGCCGTAGCCGTCCACATATTTGAACTGGGGACCTACGCGCAACGTGGCGGACGTGTTTTCAGCCACGGCGTATTCAGCGCCGGCCATGACGAAGTTGGAGAATTCATTATTGCCGTATTCACGGTGGCAGTAGGAACCGTTCCAGCTCAGGGAGAGGGCCAGGCGTTCCGTCCACTTGTAACGGTTGGTGAAATCCATGCCCACATAGTCACGGTTGTCCGTCTTGGCGGAATCCTCCTGATAGTCGATCATGGAGAAGTTGGCGCCCAGCGTCGTGGAGTAGCGGGAAGTCCATGCCTTGCTCACGGAGCTGGAGACGTACACGTAAATGTAGTCGCCGTCCCGGCGGGAGTTGGCAATGCCATTGGCATAGTTCGGTTCCGGCTGCCACGCAAAGGACACGCTGCCGTTGTAGCGGAGGGTCTGGTCAAAGCTGTGGGAAAGGTTGGCCGACAGCGTGGAGTTGGAAAGGGATTCGTTCGTGTTCCCCTCAAGATCCTTCAGGTAGAAAATGCCGCCAAGCTTGGCAGAGAAGGAGTACTGCGTCACGGAGTCGTAATTGGCCAGGGAGGCGCCGATGTCCGTGCTGATGAAAGCAGATTCCTGCTGGTCGTAGTTGGAGGCGTTGACGTTGTCGTCATAACCGCCGGCCAGGTTGAACGACCATTTCAGAGGAATGGATTCTTCCAGGCCAACCGGTCCTGCCAGCGTGTACAGGGACTGCCCGTTGGCGTGAACGGCAAGCATGCCGGCAGCCATCAGGGAGAGGTAAAAAAGACTCTTCATGCGATTGATAAATGATCGGGTTAATTTCCAGCAGGATTGGACACAGGGGAGGGGCTGGTAGGAGTGCCGCCCACAGGAAGACCGCCCGGCAGAACCAGGGCGCCTCCGGAAGCTTCTTCACCAGGCTTCACCAGGCCACTGGACTGAGTAGTTACGCCCTGAAGAGGGTTGTCAGGAGTAGCGGCCGCCACGCTCACCGCAATGGAGGGAACGGTATTGGCCACCATGGAGTTGCCGAGAGCTTTAGTAACCGCTTCACAAATAGGGGAGACGGACGCATACGGATGGGGCTGGACGGCAACGGAGGAAGCCACAATGTTGCGCACTTGGGCTTCCGTCACCTGCGTTCCGTAGCTCTTGACGGCGAGGGCGGCAATAGCCGGGGAGTCTGCCGGGAAAGCGCCTGCGGCCATGGACACCATGGAACCCATGGCGGAGTCAGACACGCCTGCCTTGGCAGCGGCGTTCAGTACTTCGGCCATGGCGTTCATATCCAGGGCGCCGGCCTTCAGGCCAGCTTGGACGACACCTGCCATTTTCTTCATAAAAGCCTTGTCGGAAGCGGAGGCTTTAACCTTGTTAACAGCCGGAGCGGCTGCCGGAGAAGCAGCTTGCTGAGCCACACCGGGGAGGGTGCCCGCAAACGCAAGTGCCAGCGCACTGAGCGCCGTCTTTGTCATGAACCTGGCTTTCATAAGGAAACTATCTAGCAGGTGAATTTAATAAAAAATGGAGCGGGTAACGGGAATCGAACCCGTGTGATCAGCTTGGAAGGCTGGAGCTTTACCATTAAGCTATACCCGCACAACGGAGGCATTATGTTCATGCCTTGGGGATAAGACAAGTTTTTTTTCATTTCCGCGTCAAAATAACAAAAAAGAAGACACGATTTTTCTGTGGTCTTGACATACCGGGTTTCTACCGCTAAATAAGCACCCGCATTCCATGCGGGCGTCGTTCAATGGTAGGACGCGAGCTTCCCAAGCTTGAGACGTGGGTTCGATCCCCATCGCCCGTACCAGTTTTATACCGCAGGCAGTTGTCTTTCAACGCCTGCGGTTTTTTATTCACCCTTCCATCCCGCGGGTTCCACCGCCCCCCGCCTTCCGGAAAAAGCCCCGGCTCCCTTCCGTTTCCCGTTCTTCCGGGAAAGGCTCCCGGAGAACAGGGCGCGCCGCGGCTTTTCCACCCCCGCCGGAGGCACGCACGCTTCCGGCGTGGACTCCAAACACAGGCGTTTACCAGCCAAGCACAAATTTCCGCTGAATTTTCGCCAGCAGAAGCACCTTGCGGATCATCGTGCGGGTTTCATTGAGCAGGTTAAGGTAGAGAAGTGCCCTCCTCATGTCGGACACGTCTTCCGCCCGCAGGATGATCTGCTGCTTGACCGCCTCCGCGAATTCCTCATCCAGGGCATCCATGCCGGCCAGGCATTCGTCCAGCCCGGCATAGTCATTGCTTTCCATCATGTCCCGGAAGCGCGGGTACAGGGAGGAGACGCGGTTATTCATCCCCCGCAGATGTTCTATCCGGCCCAGGTCCAGGCCTTCATGGTTGTTGTCAATGTAGGCGTAGCTGGCCGTAGTGATGTTGGAGAGAGATTCAAAGACGGAGGTGGCGTATTCCACCATCTGCACGTAGCGCTTGCCGCGGTCCGCCTCCTCATCCGGGAGTTCCCGCACAACGGGCATGACTTCCATGGCCATCCTGTCGCTCAGGGAGCGGCGGATGCCGCGCGCCTCCTTCCGGAGCTTTTTCAGCCGCTTCCGGTCCTCCACATTCAGGGCTTCCAGGTTCATTTCATAGATTTCCGCCATGCGCTTCATCAGCTCAATGATTTCCTCATTGTAGCGGGCGGCAGCGGCGGGATCCCGGTAATTGGCGCCCTGGGCCAGAGCCGCGGCCTGGGTTCTCTTTCTGTGAAGCCTGGCGCTTTTCAGCAGCAGGAAGGCCGCCAGCCCGCACATGGCAATGATACCGAAGAGGCCGCCGTATACGATGCATGCCGCCACCATGCAGCACATGGTGAATGCGGCAAAGGCCGTGAAGAACCATCCGGAGATCACCGTAATCACCCCCGTGATGCGGTACACCGCGCTGTCACGCCCCCAGGCCTTGTCCGCCAGGGAGGAGCCCATCGCCACCATGAACGTCACATACGTGGTGGAGAGGGGAAGCCGCAGGGAGGTAGCCAGGGAGATGAGCAGGGCCGCCACCGTCAAATTCACGGAGGCGCGGATCAGGTCAAAAGAGGCCCCGTCATCCGGCCCTTCCGCCACGGGCCGGAAGCGTTTTTCAATGAATTTCCCCACGCAGGCGGGCATGATTTTTTCCACCGCGCGGGAGGCATGCAGCGCATAGCGCACGGCCATGCGGGCCGGGGGAACGGAGCCGAACCGTTCCACGCCCCCTCCCTGCCTCGCCAGATTGACCTCCGTGTCAGTTACGGTCCGCGCCTTTTTGGAGAAGATGAGGGCGAGCACCATGATGGCGCCCGCGCCCAGCAGGTAGCGCCAGTCCGCCGTGACGGGGGCCATCAGGCCGCCCATGGTCAGCGTGGAGAGGTCCGCGCCCTGCGCCGCCGCGGCGGAGGCTATCTCCATGGAGGACTGGCCCGCCATGAAGACGCCGATGAAGTTGACCAGGTCATTCCCGGCAAAGGAGAGGGCCAGGGCCATGGTGCCCGCCAGAACGGCTATTTTCAGGATGTTCACCTTGCAGAGGTTCTGGAGCACGGCCATCAGGACGGTCCAGAACACCAGGCTGTAGCACACGTACAGCCAGATGTGGGCGTCCAGGTGCCGGACCATGTCCTTAGTGACCAGCGTACTGCCTTTCAACCCCTTGAAGATGGCAAAGTACGTGATGGCCGTCAGGGCCGCGCCGCACCAGGCGGCCCCCAGGTATTTGAAGGATTTCCTGTAGTTGAAGGAGAAGATGAGGCGGGATATCCACATGACCGTTATCCCGCAGATGAAGGCGACGAAGACGGAGGAAAAGATGCCGGAGATGATTGCCAGCGCCTTAGAGGAGTTGATATAGCTGGACAGTTCCTGCGCCGCACCCGGCTCTCCGGACCAGATTTTAAACAGGGCCACCGCCACGGCGCCGCCCAGCAGTTCAAAGACGATGGAAACCGTGGTGGAGGTGGGAAGACCGAAGGTGTTGAAGACATCCAGCAGAATCACGTCCGTCAGCATCACCGCCAGGAAGATCAGCATGATGTCATGGAAGGTGAACTGGGCCGGCATGAATACGCCGCTCCGGGCAATTTCCATCATGCCGCTGGAGAACAGGGAACCGATGATGATGCCCAGCGCCGCTACCAGCAGGATCGTCCTGCGCGGCGCAGCCTTGGAACCGACGGCGGAGTTCAGGAAGTTGGCGGCGTCATTGGAGACCCCTACCACGAGGTCAAAGCAGGAGAGTACCAGAATCAGTCCTATGATGAAGTAATAGATTGGGTCCATATGCGTAATAAACGGCCCTCTATTACAGGAGGCAGCTTCCGCACGCCCGTTTTAAAACGTGACTATTCCGTCACATTGATGAAACAGTATGATTTTAAATAAAATACTATATTACGCGCCTGATTCCCGCGAATGCTTCCGTTTCTTCCGGGCCATTTCCGGAGCCTGATTTTCCTCCGGTTCTCCGGCAGCCAGGGCCCATTTTCCTGAAATCCCTACAAACAAAAAGGCTCCCCGGAAAACCGGGGAGCCTTGAAGTCGATTGCTGTGTCTCGCAGAAACGGACGGGGCTTACATCATGCCCATGCCGCCCATTCCTCCCATGCCGCCCATGTCGGGAGCGCCGGAGCCGCATCCGCAGCCCTTCTTCTCGGGCTTGTCGGCAATGACGCATTCCGTGGTGAGCAGCAGGCCGGCGATGGAAGCCGCGTTCTGCAGGGCGGAACGGGTCACCTTGGTGGGGTCCACCACACCGGCGGTAAGCAGGTCTTCATATTTGTCCGTGGCTACGTTGTAGCCGTCAGCCGCTTTCTTCATGCCTTTCACCTTGGCAACGATGAGGGCGCCTTCGCGGCCCGCATTGCTGGCAAGCTGGCGGAGCGGGGCTTCCACCGCACGGTAGACGATCTGGGCGCCGGTTTCCTCGTCGCCTTCCAGCTTAAGGGTGTCAATGGATTTCTGGGCGCGGATGAGGGCCACGCCGCCGCCGGGAACAATGCCTTCTTCCACCGCAGCGCGGGTGGCGTGCAGGGCGTCGTCCACACGGGCCTTCTTTTCCTTCATTTCCGTTTCCGTAGCGGCACCCACATGGATGACGGCCACGCCGCCGGCCAGCTTCGCCAGGCGTTCCTGGAGCTTTTCACGGTCGTAGTCGGACGTGGTGTCCTTGATCTGGTGGCGGATCTGGGAAATGCGGGCTTCAATGTCGGCGGACTTGCCGGCGCCTTCCACGATGACGGTTTCATCCTTGGAGACCACCACGCGCTTGGCCTGGCCGAGGTCTTCAATGCCCACGTTTTCCAGCTTGATGCCCAGGTCTTCCGTGATGCACTTGCCGCCGGTCAGGATGGCAATGTCTTCCATCATGGCCTTGCGGCGGTCGCCGAAGCCGGGGGCCTTCACCGCGCAGATGTTCAGCACGCCGCGCAGGCGGTTGACCACCAGGGTAGCGAGGGCTTCGCCTTCAATGTCTTCCGCAATAACCAGGAAGGGACGGCCCGTCTTGGCCACTTTTTCAAGCAGCGGGAGGAAGTCCTTCAGGTTGTTGATCTTCTTTTCGTGAATCAGGATGTAGGGGTTTTCCAGCACCGCTTCCATCGTTTCCGCGTTGGTCACGAAGTAGGGGGACAGGTAGCCCTTGTCAAACTGCATGCCTTCCACCACGTCCAGCGTGGTTTCAATGCCCTTGGCTTCTTCCACGGTGATGGTGCCGTCTTTGCCGACCTTGTCCATGGCTTCCGCGATGATGTGGCCGATTTCAGCGTCCCAGTTGGCGGAAACAGTGGCAACCTGGGCCACTTCCTTGCTGGAGTCAACGGGCTTGCTGATCTTCTTGAGTTCCGCAACCACGGCGTCCGCGGCCTTCATGATGCCCCTCTGCAGGGAGATGGGGTTGGCGCCGGCGGTGACGTTGCGGAGGCCTTCGCGGTAAATGCTTTCAGCCAGCACGGTGGCGGTGGTGGTGCCGTCGCCGGCCACGTCGTTGGTCTTGGAGGAGACTTCACGGACAAGCTGGGCGCCCATGTTTTCAAACGGGTCTTCCAGTTCGATTTCCTTGGCGACGGTTACGCCGTCCTTGGTGATGAGGGGGGAACCGAATTTCTTGTCGATCACCACGTTGCGGCCGGCAGGGCCCAGCGTACTCTTGACAGCCTTGGCAATCTGTTCCACGCCGCGGAGGAGAGCCTGGCGGGCGGTTTCGTCAAATTGGATTTGTTTAGCCATAATATCAGGTTATTTAAAAAATGTTGTTGAGTGAGTGTTGTGCGAGTTAGCCAATGATGGCCAGAATGTCGTTTTCAGACAGGATGAGGTAGTCTTCTCCGTCCAGCTTGATTTCCGTACCGCCGTATTTGGAAATGAGAACGCGGTCGCCCGGCTTCACGGTAAATTCAATCAAGGCGCCCTTGTCATCCCGGCCGCCGGTGCCTACGGAGATCACTTCGGCTTCCTGGGGTTTTTCCTTGGCGGTGTCCGGCAGGAACAGGCCGCCGGCCGTCTTGGTTTCAGCTTCAATGCGCTTGACCAGCACACGTTGTCCTAGGGGTTTGATGTTTGCCATAGTATGTTGTGTTTGTGTTGTTATAGATGAATATATGGATGTAATGTTCCGGAGGAGGGGAATTGCTTCCCCTCCTCCGGGAAGGGGTTATTTCTCGTCGTCGACGATTTCGGCGTCCACCACGCGGCCCTTGGCCTTGCGGGGGCCGTCGGAAGGTTCTTCCTCAGGAGCGGCGCCCGGCATGGGGCCGGCTGCTCCGGCAGACTGCTGCTGGGCGGCTTCCGCTGCCTTGTACAGGGCTTCCAGGCGGGATTCAAGGTCTTCCTTGCCTGCCTTGATGGCCGTGTATTCCTTCTTGGAGATAGCTTCCTTCAGGTGCATCACCTTGTCTTCAATCTCACGCTTGAGGTCGGCGGGAATCTTGTCTCCCATGTCCTTGAGCTGGCGTTCCACGGAGAAGCAGAGGGTGTCCGCCTGGTTGACGGTGTCAATTTCCTCGGCGCGCTTCTTGTCTTCTTCCGCATGGGCTTCCGCATCACGCTTGGCACGTTCGATTTCATCCTTGGAAAGGCCGCTGGAGCCCTGGATGGAAATCTTCTGTTCCTTGCCGGTGCCCTTGTCCTTGGCGGAGACGTGCAGAATGCCGTTGGCGTCAATGTCAAAGGTCACTTCAATCTGCGGTTCGCCGCGGCGGGCCGGGGAGATGCCGTCCAGCTTGAAGTTGCCCAGAAGCTTGTTGTCGTCAAACATCTTGCGTTCCCCCTGGCACACGCGGATGTCCACGGCGGGCTGGTTGTCCGCGGCGGTGGAGAACACCTGGCTCTTGCGCACCGGGATGGTCGTATTGCGTTCGATCATCGGCGTGGCGATGCCGCCCATCGTTTCAATGGACAGGGTCAGCGGAGTCACGTCCAGCAGAAGCACGTCGTTCACGTCCCCCTGGAGCACGCCCCCCTGGATGGCGGCGCCCACGGCTACCACTTCATCCGGGTTCACGCCCTTGTGGGGTTCTTTTCCGGCCAGCGTATGGGCTTCTTCCTGCACGGCGGGCATGCGGGTCATGCCGCCCACCAGCACCAGCTCGTCAATGTCGCCGGTCTTCAGGCCGGAAGCGGCAATGCAGTCCAGCACGGGCTTGCGGGTGCGGTCCAGCAGGTCTCCCGTGAGCTGTTCCAGCTTGGAACGGCTCAGCGTAAGCTGAATGTGCTTGGGGCCGGAGGAGTCCGCCGTGATGAACGGCAGGCTGATGTCATAGCTCTGGGTGGAGGAAAGGGCAATCTTGGCCTTTTCAGCTTCTTCCTTGATGCGCTGGATGGCGTCAGGCTGGTTGGAAAGGTCCATGCCGGAGTCCTTCTTGAATTCCTCCATGATCCAGGTGATGATCGCGTTGTCCCAGTCGTCGCCGCCCAAGTGGGTGTCACCGTCGGAGGCTTTCACTTCAAACACGCCGTCACCGATTTCCAGCACGGAAATATCAAAGGTGCCGCCGCCGAGGTCATACACGGCGATGTTTTCATTGGACTTCTTGTCCAGGCCGTAGGCCAGGGCAGCCGCCGTCGGTTCATTGATGATGCGGCGCACCTTCAGGCCGGCAATTTCACCGGCGGCCTTGGTCGCGTTGCGCTGGGCGTCATTGAAATAGGCCGGAACGGTAATTACGGCTTCCGAAATCGTTTCACCCAGCTTGGATTCCGCATCAGCCTTCAGCTTGGCAAGGACCATGGACGCGATTTCCTGCGGGGAGAAGGTCTTCTTCTCACCGCCCACATCCACGCGGATATAGGCATCCCCGTTGGGAGCTTCCACGATTTCATAAGGCACTTTCTTATCTTCTTCCGTCAGCTCGCTATACTTGCGGCCAATGAGGCGCTTGGAGGAAAACACGGTGTTTTTCGGGTTGGTTACCGCCTGACGTTTGGCGGCCTGCCCCACGAGGCGTTCACCGCTCTTGGTGAAGGCAACAATGGAGGGAGTGGTGCGCGCACCTTCGCTGTTTTCAAGTACGGTACCCTGACCGCCTTCCATTACAGCCATGCACGAGTTGGTCGTGCCCAAGTCGATTCCTAGTATTTTAGCCATATTGTTATCTTAGATTGTTTTGAATGGTTTTCGTTGAGATTTGATTTCCTCATGACCTGATGTGTCATGCAGGCGAACCCATGTTCTTGCCTCCCTTGTTGCAAATGGCGTGCCATCCTGTGGAGGACTCCAGGAAAACATATGATAAATAATTATCAATCAGCATATTAAAGAATTAATTATTCCGTATTCACTTTTTTAAATGGCACGAATAACGGGACATCTTGTCACACCAAAAAGAGACAAAATGTCACACGCGGTCATTTTGTCCCAGTTAATGCCTGCTCCAAATACCAACAGAATCGTCACGAAGCCTCCCCGCCGGAGGAAGGCTCCGGACGCGCTCCGGTTCCGCATGTGCCGTAAGCCAGGCGTTTCATGAAATCCTTGTACAGCAGCGTTTCCATGCGGCCGTCCGCGTATTCCACCACGGCGCTCATGGTTTCCACCCAGTCCCCGCAATTCAGGTAGCGCACCTCCCCCACCATGGTATCCGCCGGATGGTGCACATGCCCGGCGATGATGCCGTCACACTGCCTCCTGACGGCCAGGCCCTGAAGCTGCTCCTCATATTTCCCGATGAAATTGACGGCGGATTTCACCCGCCCCTTGATGGCGCGGGAAACGGAATAGTATTCCTTGCCCCGCCACGCGCGGTACTTGTTATAAAAACGGTTGACCATCAGCAGGACGTCGTACCCCAGGGAGCCGAGCACCGCCAGCCACCGGTGATTGGTGGAAATGGAATCAAAACCGTCCCCGTGCACGCACAGGTAGCGCCTGCCGTCCGCCGCCCGGTGCACGCATTCCTTCGCAATCTTCAACCCGCCCAGATGAAAGGGGAGGAACTTCTCCAGAACATCGTCATGGTTCCCGCGCAGGTACATGATCTCCACATCCTCCTGCTCCATTTTTTTCAGCAGGGTACGGATCAGGCGCGTATGGCGCCTGCGCCAGCGGCTGCCGCGGGACAGCGCCCACGCATCCACCACATCCCCCACCAGAACTATTTTCTCCGGCCGCACATGCTTCAGGAACCTCCGGCATTCGTCCGCCTTGCAGTCCTTCGTTCCCAGATGGAGGTCTGACAGAAAAACCGTGCGGCATTCCAGAACGGCGTCCCGCGGAGGGCGGGCATAACCCGTTCCGTTTTCCTCCCGCGCCACGGAGGCCAGCAGCTCTTCAAACCTGTCATGGATGGCATCCCACGTCCTGGCCCGCACGGTTCTGCGGGCCTGCTCTCCGAGCCTCCGGCCCAACTCCCTGTCCGCAAGCAGGCGGCGCATGCAGGAATAAAACCCCTCCGCATCCCCCTTCTCCGCCTGAAGGCCGTTGATGCCGTCCAGCACCACGTCCGCGGAGGCGGCGTACCGGTAGCTGACCGTAGCCAGTCCGCTGGCCATGCCCTCCAGCAGCACATTCCCGAAAGTCTCCGTCTCACTCGGGAACAGCAGCACATCCATCCCGGCGTAATGGCGCGCCAGGTCTTCTCCGCTGCGCATTCCGCAAAAAACGGCGTCGGGAAATTCACTGCGCAGGCTGCTCATCATGGGGCCGTCACCCACAACCACCATTTTCATGCCACAGTCCGGAAATTCCCGCTGAAGGCGCGTATACAGGCCCAGCACCGTCACCAGGTTCTTTTCCCGGGCCAGGCGCCCCACCACGCCAAACACCACTTCATCCCTCCACACTCCCCAGGATTGACGGAGGGCGGCATCCCTCCGGGCAGCATCAAACAAGGCGGCATCCACCCCGCGCCCCATCACGGAAAGGCGTTCAAACCCCAGCCCCTCCAGCGTGCGGCGCACCTCTTCCGTAGGCACCACCGTCATCCCGGCCCGGTTGTGCAGCTTGCGCAGGTAATTCACGGCGGCGGTTTCCAGCCCGGAAAAATGGTAATCCTTCATGTACTGGTGGAAATTGGTATGGAATCCCATCACCACGGGAATCTCCAGAGCGCGGGCGGCCTTGACGGCAGACGCCCCCATGGGGCTTTCCGTGGCCACATAAACCACATCCGGCCTCTTCTTCATCCATCTGGCGCGGAACCTGTCTGCGGAAGGCAGCCCTATCTTTACTTCATGGTAGATGGGAAGGGAGAGGGACGGCATGGCCGTCTCCCCAGGAAAGGAAGCCCCGTCCCGTTCGGACGCCCGCAACACATGCACCAGATGCCCCCGCGCCCTGAGCCCCCGGACCAGGCGCCCCAGAGTCAGGGCCACTCCATTCACATCAGGCTCATACGTATCCGTTGCCACGTCAATTCTCATGCGCCGGAACCATGAACCGGAAGGCCCCTTCAAACAAGCCGCGGAAGGAAACGAAACCGTCACTGAGCGCCCTTCCCCTGCTCCAAGGCCAGAACCGGAGAAACGGCCGCCTCTCCGCTGCCTTTACATAAATCCCCTCTTTTAACGCTGTGCGCCCCTGCAAAAAACTGATGATTCATTGAATATCAGCCCTTCCAAAATCATCTTCCTCCATCCGCGCATTATAAATCCGCAGTCAACCAAATTTTTTGAGAAAAAATGATTTTCATCGTATTTGCGGAGGAGAAAATCATCACTTATTCCGATGCCTCCGCCTCTCAAAAATATCACTAATAATTTATATTAAGCTATATATAACTAACATCATTATCTTCCCGATGGGAGCCGGATTTATAATCCGCCAATATGGAGGCATACAGCACATGTGAAACGTAAATGAAGGCATATTCAGGAAGATTTTTAATAAAAACAAGAATGATTCCCATGTGTTAATACCATAAAAACAGACCGGAAAAACCGGGATTTTTTTTCCGGACTTTCTCCTGTGCGCAACCTCAAACGGAGCCCTCCTTCATGGGTCCGGATACTCTTACCTACTGTCTTTCAAAACGCTTTAACAGCCCCGGATTAGGAATCCGGCGTCAATACTAGTTTTTCATATCGAGTGCTTTTCTCCAATTCCATCCAGTATTTTCCCGGATTGGAGCCCTGATAAAATATATTTGTTAGTACGATGCATAATTTCTTGAATATAATGATGGTTCATCTTATTTTAGCGCTGTCGGCTATTTCATCCGGATTCCTAATTCGCTATTGAAACAACTGACCCCCCAACCCTACCCCAATATCCCATGAAATTCATAGATTGCTACCGCTATGCGGCTATGCTTTATGCATCCGCCTGCTGTACTGCGTCACCGCTGTACGGCCCCCTGGAGACAGGATTGCAGGAATCCCAGCTTTTAAGCTCCCTGAAATCCTGTAAATCCCTGGAAGGTCCAGGAACGGACGCTTACCTGAGCCGCACCGGGCTGAATGGCGCGTACAAGACGAAAAAGCCCATCGGCGGCCTCTTCTTTTCCCTCCATTTTGAATACAACAAGGACGGAGGCCTGAGAGCCGTCTCCTTTTACTCCATGACCAAAGCAGGCAAAGAGGAATACGATACCCGTCTGAAATCCCTGTACAAGCGCATGCTCAACGGCCTGACGGGCCTTTACGGGCCTCCCATGAACCTGCCGGACTGGATTGAAAAGGATTCACTGCCTCCGGACCGCGTCCTGTACATGCACATGTGGCGCATTCAGCCCGGCTGCTTCCTGATGGCCGGCCTGGCCAACGCTGGCGCCTCCGGTTACATGCCCGTGTTCCGCATCTCCCCGCCTGCCGGAATGCCTGCCAAGTCCAAGAAGGACAGGGACAAGCTCAAATCCGAGTGGGCGGCCATGCCCGAATTCTACGAGTTCACAAAGGCGGAACGCTTCCTTGCCAACGCAGTGTTTGCCATGTCCCATAAAAAATATCCGGACGCCCTCCAGCTTTTCCAGAAGGCCGCAGACCTGGGCAGTCCCAACGGCTACTGGGGGTTGGCCCACCTGTACCGCCTGGGCCCCGCCGGCGTGGAAAAAAACGCAGGCCTGGCAGATGAATATACTAGAAAAGCGGCCCTGATGGGCTTTGCCCGCGCTGCCATGAAAATTGGAAAAAACTGGGAGGAATTCTGCAAAAAACAGGATTTCACGGAAGCGGAGGCAAAGGAATGGCATGACAGGAACCTCCGCGCCGCCAGAGCCGGCTACGCCTCCGAGCAATATAACCTGGGCATCATTTACCAGCACGGCTTCGGCGTGGAAAAAAATCTGTCTACCGCCAGGGAATGGCTGGAAAAAGCGGCCTCCCAGGATCACTCCCAGGCAAAAGCGGCATTAAAAACGCTTCCGGAAAGCGGAAACTCCGAACTTTCCTGACCAATCTCCCGACAACCAACTCCCCCAAACCAAGCCGGCTGCCGCTTCCCCGGAAGCGTAAGCAGCCGCTCCGGCAATTCCCTATGAAATGCCAAACCGGCAGGGAAGCGGCCCAACCGCTTCCCTGCCAAAAAGCCGGAACTCCTTCAACCGCGTGGAGGAAGCAGCGGGCAGCATCAGCAAATGCGCGGGAGCTGCATCCCGGAAGGCATGCCCAGCACCCGTTCCACGCCCAGGCGCCCCGTCATCAGGAGAGGAGCCGTTCTAAACTCTTCCACACGGCCTATGGAGCATGCCCCGGCGGAGACACCGCAGCCGCGCATCAGGCGCAGGGCCTCTTCCTCATACTCCCGGGGCAGAATAGCCAGATAACGGCCTTCACAAGCCACCTGGAGAGGATCCAGACCCAGCAGGCCGCAAGCCGCGCGGACATCCTCCCGCACGGGAATGGACATTTCATTCAGCTGCACCGTCAGGCCGGAGGACTCCGCAATTTCCGAGAGGGTGGCGGTCAGGCCGCCACGGGTCACGTCACGCAGGCAATGTACGGGAATCCCCGCCCGGACGAGAACCGCCACGGATTCATGCAGAGCGGCTGAATCGCTCGCCAGGCCTTCCCCGAAGGACAATCCCGCCCGCAGGCTCATGATCGTCATGCCATGCCTGCCCAGGTCGCCGCTGAGGAGGACGGAATCTCCCGGGCACACGGAAGAAGGGCTGATCTCCAACCCATGGCGGACCACGCCCACTCCGGCCGTATTGATGTAAATGCCGTCACCCCTGCCGCGTTCCACCACCTTCGTATCCCCCGTCACGATGCGGACGCCGGCGGCGCGCGCCGCCGCCGCCATGTCCTGCACCACGCGGACCAGCACCTCCAACGGCAGGCCCTCTTCCAGAATAAAGCCGGCTGTCAGGTACAGGGGGTGCGCCCCGCTCATGGCGAGATCATTCACCGTGCCGTGCACAGCCAGGGAACCGATCGTTCCCCCCGGGAACTCCAGAGGCTCCACCACAAAGCTGTCCGTCGTCACCGCCAGCCGTCCCGGCGGGAAATCCAGCACGGCAGCATCATTCTGCACGCCTCCCGCCGGAGAACCAAAGGCCTCCAGGAACACGGAACGGATCAGGTCATTCATCAGGCGCCCCCCACCGCCGTGGGCCATCTGGATACGGTCGGAAACAGGTTCAGGAACAGGACATTCAAACATGGGATCAACTTCTTTTATAACGGTAATAGGCCGCGCAGGCCCCTTCCCCGGACACCATGGGCGCCCCCAGTGGAGCCAGCGGCGTGCAGGAGGTGCCGAAAAAGGGGCATTCTCCCGGACGGATCAGCCCCCGCAGCACCTGGCCCGCCAGACAGCCGGAAGCTTCATCCGCGCCATGGGCTCCCTTCCGGCAGCGGAAACGCAGGGCGGCGTCCATCTCCTCCCACGCCCGGCGCACCTTCATGCCGCCGGAGGGGATCAGCCCCAGACCGCGCCAGTGGCGGTCTTCCGGTTCAAAAACTTCCTCCATCCTTTCCCGCGCCGTCTTGTTCCCCTCCGGTTTTACATAGCGCGCATAGGCATTCTGCACCGTGCACTCCCCGGCCTCCAGCTGGCGGACGCACATCAGAATGCCGCGGAGCAAATCCGGAGCTTCAAACCCCGTCACCGCCATCGGCACTTGGTAACGAGCGGCCAGACGGCCGTAATCCCCCTCCCCCGTAATGGCGCAGACATGGCCGGGAGCCAGAAAGGCGTCCGGCCTCCCCTCATCCTGGTCCATCAGCCATTCCAGGGCCGGAGGAACCTGCACATGGGCGCAGAGCACGGAAAAATTGGCATATCCCAGCGCGCGGGCCTGCTGCATGGCCAGGGCTGTAGCCGGAGCCGTGGTCTCAAACCCCACGGCGAAAAACACTACTTCCAGCTCAGGATGGCTCCCGGCCAGGGCTACGGCTTCCAGCGGAGAATACATCAGCCGCACATCCCCTCCCCGCGCCTTGGCGGAAAACAAGTCGCCGCCGGAACCCGGCACCCGCATCATATCCCCGTAACTGCACAAGGCCACGCCGGGCCTCAGGCTCAACTCCACGGCCTGGTCAATCAACTCCACAGCGGTAACGCAAACCGGGCAGCCGGGGCCGTGAATCAGGCGCAAGGCCGGAGGAAGAAGTTCCTCCAGCCCCAGGGACGCGATGGCGTGCGTCTGGCCGCCGCACACCTCCATCACCGCCCACGGGCTCGTCACGGCATGGCGCAGCTCTTCAAGCAACCGCTGAACTTCCTCCTGCATAAACCATCAAAATGTTTAATCCGGCAAACGGCAGCCCCCTTACACGGGATCGGTACTCTCCACAATCTCCCGCATTTCCCGGCGGGTTTGAAGTGCGGTCTCCTCATCCAGCACGCTCAGGGCCATGCCCACGTGCACAATGACGTAATCCCCCAGGGAGGCCTCCGGCACGCAGGCCAGGTTCACCTCACGGGTCACGCCGCCGAAGTCCACCACGCCCAGCCTGAACAGGGGGTCCGTTTCATTAACGCTCACAATCTTTCCGGGAACAGCCAGACACATATTTTATCCTTTCCATTGGCGCACGACCGCCGCCGCCTGCCCCAGGGAAATTCCCCCGTCATTGCAGGGAACGCGCTGCGGCAGGGACAACCGGCACCTTCTAGACTGGGCCATTCCCGCCAGGCCTTCAAGCAAAAAGGCATTCTGGAAACATCCGCCGCCCAGCACCAGCCTGTCCAGGCAGAAATGCTCCGCCACGTCAAAGGCCAGGTTCACCAGGCTGTCATGAAACTTCCGGGCGATGCAGCCTCGGGAAACGCCGGCCAGCAGGTCATCATCCACGGCTTTCAGCAACGGGCGCCAGTCCAGCTCCAGCAGGCCTTCACTCTCATGCATGATCCATTCATACGGATCTCCCTGAACCTCTTCCACAACAGCAGCCGCGGCCCATGATTCCAGCAACATGGCGGCATGTCCTTCACACCCCGCCACACCGTCAAAGCCGCACCAGAAGGCCATGGCGTCAAACAGGCGCCCCATGGAAGAAGTGGCCGGAGCGTGGATATTCCGCCCCATCATGGCTTCCAGCGCTTCCCGCTTCTGACGGGTCATACCGCTCTCCAGGCGACGGTCAAGCCCATCCGTCCGCCAGGGGGACATCTGCCGCGCCAGGGAACAGGCGCACCGGGCAGGCTCCCGCACCGCTTCATCACCGCCGGGCAGCAGAAACGGCCTGAGCCGCGCCACTCTCCGGGGCTCACCCTCCCCCTCCATGACAAAAAACTCTCCGCCCCATACCGTTCCGTCCGTGCCGAAGCCCGTTCCGTCCCAGGCCGCCCCCAAAGCGGGAAATGGAGTCTCATTCTCCGCGGCGCAGGCCAGCACATGGGCCTGGTGGTGCTGCACGGGAACCACTTCCACATTCCATTCCCTGGCCAGCCGCCTGCCCAGGGCGGAAGAAGGGCCGTCCGGGTGGGCGTCCACGGCAATCACCTGCGGCACTCCTCCCAGCGTACGGCTCAGGGTTTCCACCGTCCGTTCAAAAGCGTTCAGGGAAGCCGCGCTGTCCAGATCCCCCAGATGCTGGCTCATGACAGCCACGCCGTCCTTCAGCCAGCAAACGGTATTCTTCAGCCCGGAACCCAGCGCGAGCACATGCGGAGCATCCGGAGACGTACGCCATACGGGCCGCGGAGCGTATCCGCGGGCACGGCGCACCATCACGGCCCTTCCGTCCGCCACGCGGACCACGGAATCATCCACGGGCCGCACGACCGGACGGTCATGCACAAAAAAAACATCCGCCACATGGCCCAGCTTCTGCAAGCCCTCCTCCACGGAAATGCACAGGGGCTCCCCGCTCAGGTTCCCGCTGGTTACCACCAGAGGCTTGTCCCATACGTCCATCAGCAGGGCATGAAGGGGGGAGGACGGCAGCATCACGCCCACAAAACGGCTGAACATGCATACGGAGGGAGCCAAATCCACATCCTTCCTTCCGGGGGCCAGCACAATGGGAGCCGCCGGAGAAACCAGCAGGCGTTTCTCCTCCTCCGACAACCGGCATAGCTTTTCCGCCACGGCCACATCCGGCACCATCACGGCAAAGGGCTTGGCGTCCCGCCCCTTCAGCCGCCGGAGACGCCGGACGGCGGCTTCAGAAGAAGCGTCCGCCAGCAACTGGAATCCCCCCACGCCCAGCAGGGCCACAATCAGCCCGTCCGCCAGCACCCACGCCACCTGCTCCGCAGGAGTATCAAACCCGTGGCCGAAGCCCAGTTCCGCACCATCCGAAAACAGCACCTTCATGGAAGGGCCGCAGGACGGGCACGCAATAGGCTGGGCATGGAAACGCCTGTCCTCCACGTCCCCGTACTCCTTCAGGCACTCCGGACACATCCGGAATTTCTTCATGCTGGTGCCCGCACGGTCATACGGCAGCTTCTCAATGATGGAATAACGGGGGCCGCAATGCGTGCAATTGGTAAAGGGATAATGATACCGGCGGGAGGAAGGGTCACGCATCTCCTTCAGGCACTCCGGGCACGGAGCCAGGTCCGGCAGCATCATCGGAACGCCGCGGGAGGAGGAATCGCTCTCCACGATGCGGAACTCTTCAAACCCAGCAGGCTCGCACACGGTCCGCTCCACGCCGTACACACGGGCATGCTCCGGCAGGCTCTTCATCAGAGCGGCAAGAAAACGTTCCGGAACGCCCGGCTTCCCCTCCACATGGATATCCACGCCGGACTCCGTATTGCGGACAAACCCCTTCAGCCCCAGCTGCGATGCCAAACGGTACACATGGGGCCGGAAACCGACCCCTTGAACCATGCCGGCTATTTCAAACTTCAATGCCGCAGCGGCCTGTTCAATGGTGGTGATGGCCATGATTCTGAATCCTGCCTTCCCGGACGCGGCGCGCGCGGTCCACAATCTCGTCACACCAAGCGTCCATGCCTTCTCCGGTCTTGGAAGACAACTCAATCACGTGCGCATGATGGGCCACCTTGTTCAGGGCAGCCAAAGCGGCGTCACGGTCAAAATCCACGGCATCCGCCAGATCCGACTTGGTCACCAGGGCTACATCCGCGGAATGGAACATGGGCGGGTACTTCAGCGGCTTGTCCTCCCCTTCCGTCACGGAAAGCAAAACCACGCGCATGCCTTCCCCCAGGTCATAGGAAGCCGGGCAAACCAGGTTGCCCACATTCTCAATAATCAAAACGTCAAGCTCATCCAGAGGCATCTTCTTCATGGCTTCTGCAATCATGCGGGCGTCCAGATGGCACATGGTGCCCGTGGTAATCTGCACCACGGGAATATCTGCACGGCTCAGGCGTTCCGCATCATTATCCGTCGCCAAATCCCCTACGATCACCCCCATGCGCACACGGTTGCGAAGCATCTCCGCCGTCTTCTGCAGCAGAGAAGTCTTGCCTGATCCGGGAGAAGAAAAAACATTGATAACCAAAAGGTTTTTTGCCGCAAAAAAACCTCTGTTGCGCTCTGCCAGCCGGTCATTGGCGTCCAACACAGGAACATGGACGTCCATGCCGTGGCCGTGACTTTCATGGGTGTGCTCACCTCCGCATCCGCATTCTTTACACATAATCAATACTGATATTAGATTCCAAAAAAGAGAAAAAACCTCATTTATCCTACGTCATATCTCAGGCGCGGCAAGGTCAAACTCCCCCTGATCCGCATTTCCGGCACGGACTTCCGGGAGAACAATACGCTATAAAACAATTTCCGGAAAATCCCTCTAAAGAAGCGGCCCGAATAAGCAAGACCAGTTTACAACGCATTCCTTCTGTCCTACTATCCCAATCAGGAGAACAGCCATGAAAGACGCAGAAGCAACAATCGGGAACCTCATTGACCACCAGAAGGTGGCATTCATCAGCTCTATTGATGGGCAGGGCTATCCGAATACGAAGGCCATGCTACCGCCCCGGAAAAGGGAGGGCATCAAGGTATTCTACTTCACCACCAACACCTCCTCCATGCGTACAGGGCAATATCAAGACAATCCGAAAGCCTGCGTTTACTTTTGTGACCGGAGATTTTTCAGAGGAGTCATGCTTCTCGGCTCCATGGAAGTGCTGGAGGACAGTATCTATAAAGAGATGATATGGAGGGAGGGAGACACCATGTACTACCCGGAGGGAGTAACCGACCCGGATTATTGCGTCCTGCGGTTTACCGCCACGCAGGGCAGATTCTACAGCAACTTCAGCTCTGAAAACTTTAATATCATATAAAGCTTTCCATGCCACATGGCCAACGTCCTGCAAAGGATTCCGGTTGGGGCGGCAAAAAGCCGGGCCTTCCGGAAAAAATTCTCCTCTGGAAGAGAGAAAGATTAAATCAATCAGGGACATTAAAGAGGGATATTTCTATAAACGGCCTTCCGTTGAAATTCCTTCATCGTAAGCATGTGGACTTGCCAAGGCATGGGAATTCTGTAAACTGTTCCGTCCTCAGACAACATCCTTTTTCCCAGGTTATGCCAGACGCTCGCTTTCAACCACTTCCCGGATTCCGTGATTTTGCCCCGGCGGACTGCGCCGTGCGCAACTACCTCTTTAACGCATGGAAGAGGGTGGCGCACCGCTATGGATTCCTGGAATGGGAAGGCCCCACCGTGGAAGCCACGGAGCTCTATCTTAAAAAGAGCGGAGGCGAACTGCCCACCCAGCTTTTCCGCTTTACGGACCAGGGCGACAGGGACATCACCATCCGCCCGGAACTCACCGCCTCCCTGGGCCGCATTGCCGCCGCCTACCAGCGGGAATACACCAAGCCGCTCAAGTGGTTTGAAATAGGCTCCTGCTTCCGTTACGAAAAACCCCAGAAAGGACGCCTGCGCGAATTCTACCAGTTCAACGCGGACATTCTGGGGGAAGGTTCCGCCTGGGCGGACTCCGAACTGATTGCCCTGGCCATTGACTGCATGAGGGAGCTGGGCTTTACGCAGCAAGACTTCATCGTGCGCGTCTCCGACCGCGAAGCCTGGATCAGGTTTGCCGCGGAACACGGCGTGCAGGAGCAGGACATTCCCGCCTTCCTGGGCATTGTGGACAAATTTGAACGCGACCGCCCGGAAGAATGCCAGCGCAAGCTGGACGCCTTCCAGATCAGCCGCGGCGACCTGGTGGCCTTCATTGAGAACCCGCCCGCCGGAGCTTCCGAACGCTATGACATCCTGCTGAAAGACCTGGAAGCCCGGGGTCTGGACGGCTACGTCAGGCTGGACCTCTCCGTGGTGCGCGGCCTGGCCTACTACACCGGGCTCGTCTTTGAAATCTTTGATACGCAGCGCAGCCTGCGCGCCGTGGCTGGCGGAGGCCGCTATGATACGCTGGTAAGCGCCCTCTCCAACAACGCGGTGGACATGCCTGCCACCGGCTTTGCCATGGGAGACGCCGTCATTACCCACCTCATTGACCAGACCCCGCACGCCAAGGCGCTGAAAGACGCCGCCCTGGCCGCCGCGGGCTGCGACGTTTTCCTGGTGCAGGCTTCCGAAAACCGCCGGGCGGAAGTGCTCTCCATCGCCTCCGCACTACGGGACCAGGGTTACAGCGTGGACCTTCCCCTTACCCTCACCAAGGTCAACGGCCAATTGCAGAAAGCCGTCAAATCCGGCGCGCGCGCGGCCCTGATCGTAGGGGACGACTTCCCTTCCCTGGAACTGCGCGACCTGGGCGCGCGCACCTCATCCTCCGTCGTCATGGACGACCTGTTTGACGCGCTGGCCTCCATGACGGGCCGCGACTGATATTTCCCTCCCCTCCTTCCATTTTCAACAAAGATGAACTCATACCGCACTCATACCTGCAGCGAATTGCGCGCTGCGAACATTGGCAAGCCGACCACGCTCATCGGCTGGGTAGACTCCGTCCGCGACCACGGCGGCGTCATATTTATCGACTTGCGCGACCGTACCGGCATCACCCAGGTAGTCTTTCACCCGGAAGTCAACCAGGACGTGGCCAGGGCCTCCCAGCAGCTCCGCTCCGAGGACATGATCCAGATTTCCGGCTCCGTAGCGGCCCGTCTGAAAACGGACACGGTAGACACCACGAACGCGGACCTGCCCACCGGGGAAATTGAAGTCTCCGCGGACACCCTGAATGTCATCAACAAGGCGGACGTGCTCCCCTTCCAGCTGGACCGGGCCCTCTCCAATGAAGACCTGCGCCTCAAGTACCGCTTTCTGGACCTGCGGCGCCCCGCCATGGCCCGCAACATGCAGATCCGCCACCGCGTGACCAAGACCACGCGCGACTATCTGGATGAACACGGCTTCCTGGAAATTGAAACGCCCATCCTCTCCAAATCCACGCCGGAAGGCGCGCGCGACTTCCTGGTCCCCTCCCGTCTGGCCCCCGGCAAATTCTACGCCCTGCCCCAGGCCCCGCAGCAGTACAAGCAACTGCTCATGGTGGCCGGCATGGAACGCTACTTCCAGATCGCCCGCTGCTTCCGTGACGAAGACCTGCGTGCAGACCGCCAGCCGGAATTCACCCAGGTGGACATTGAAGCCTCCTTCATCACGCCGGAAAACATCTACAACCTGGTGGAAGGCCTGCTCAAGCGCGTGTACAAGGAATCCCTGGACGTGGACATCCCCACTCCCTTCCCCCGCATGACGTGGAGGGAAGCCATGGACCAGTACGGCTCCGACAAGCCGGAACGCCGCTTCGGCATGAAGCTGACGGATGTCTCCTCCATCTTTGAAAACAGCGGGTTCAAGGTATTCGCCTCCGCCGTAAGCAATGGAGGCGTGGTCAAGGCCATCAACGCCAAGGGGTTCGGCTCCGCCTCCGTCGGACAAATCGACGCTCTGACGAAAACCGCCGTGGAAGCCGGAGCCAAGGGCCTGGCCTACATCAAGGTGCGCGAGGAAGACTGGAGAAGCCCCATCTCCAAATTCCTTTCCGATGAAGAAAAGCAGAAGCTCACGGAAGCCCTGAACATTGAAACCGGAGACCTCGTTCTCTTTGCGGCCGGCCCGTGGGAACCCTCCTGCGATATCCTGGGCCGCGTGCGCCTGCAATGCGCCGAATTCATGGAACTGCTTAAGGACAACACGGAACGCGACTTCCTGTGGGTCATTGAATTCCCGCTGGTGGGCTGGGATGAGGAAGAACAGCGCTGGGTGGCCATCCATCACCCCTTCACCCGCCCCGTCAAGGAAGACGAGGAAAAACTGCTTAAGGGAGAACTCTCCGCAGACCTGCGCGCCCAGGCGTACGACGTGGTGCTTAACGGCACGGAACTGGGCGGCGGCTCCATCCGTATCCATGAACGCGACCTCCAGTCCGCCATGTTCAAGGCGCTCGGCATCACGGAAGAACAGGCCCGCGAACAATTCGGCCATATCCTGGACGCGTTCAGCTTTGGCGCTCCGCCCCACGGCGGCCTTGCCCTGGGTCTGGACCGCCTGGTCATGATGATCTGCAATGCGGAATCCATCCGTGAAGTCATCGCTTTCCCGAAAAACAACCGTGGAGCGGACCTGATGAGCGACTCCCCCGCCGCGGCGGAAGAACGCCAGCTGCGCGACATTCACATCCAGGTAAAGCTGCCCGCTAAAAAATAACCGGATTCTTTAAACCAAAACGCCCGGATGGAGAACTTCCATCCGGGCGTTTTTCATGCAGGGGCAGCCGGAACCATGCCTGTAATTATATATGGCAGGCCCTGCCTATGAACCTTGGCTGCCGCCCGTCAGACGGCGGCGGATATCCGCAATCTGCCGCAAATTCTTCATCACGGGCAAACGGTGGCGCTTGTCCAGCGGCGGCGGAGGAGGATTGCCCGTCGTCACCATGGTAAAACGCTGGTACCCCTTCACCTCCGGATAACGCCCCCAGTAATACGCCGTCCACCCGCTGTCCGGGGCGTCCGGGCCAAAGGGAGGATAAATCATGTGCCGTTCCTCCCCCGGATACAGATTAAAGGCGCTGGTACCGATCACAATATCCTCCGGCGCGTCCGGCAGCAGCTCCAGTCCGCGGATATACTCACGTATTTTTACGGCCGCATACGCCTTCATGGCATACAGGCAGCCGTAAACGCGCTGCTCCACGGATCCGCTTCCCCAGAACACCATATCCCTGCGCTTTGCAAAACGCCGCAGGTCATCGCCGGATACCATCACCGTATCCGCATCTATCTTCACCAGCGTGTCCCCCTCAGCACATACGCTTTGGAGCATTTCATCCAGCATCCCTTCAATGCAGGCCTTCCCCCGCAAATTGCCGCCCCTCTCCCAGGAAGACACGCGCCATTCCGCCCCTGACTCCTCTGCCTGCTTCCTTACCTCCTCCGGACAGGGATGAGCCCCATCGTCAATCACGACCAGCCGTGCTTCCGGAAGGGCATGACGGACACACAGCAGGTTCTCGCCGACCAGGGCGGCATCTCCCGAATACACGAACAAATGAACGTGGATATTTGCCTTCTTCTTCATCATCTAAACTCTATTGCTGGAATTCCTTTCCTGCCTGCATCCATCATGACAGGAATCGCCTGCTGCCTCCAGCTGCTGCAGCGGGCCTTGTTCCAGAGATTCCGGAAGTGGCCCCGGCAACGAAGAAGGAGAGACGGACGCTCCATTACCCCTGCGCGCCTCCTGCCTCAGCCTCAACGCGCCCAGCTTGATTCTGGAAGCCATATTGCCCAGGGCATTCGCTCGGGAAGGAATCAGCCACCTCCCAAGAATGCCCTGATGGAAGAAATCCGCATCCGCCGCAAGCACCTCACCCGGAGTCAGGCCGGAAAACAGCCTCACCCACAGTGCTATCAATCCACGGCTGATGCGGGAATCACTATCTGCATCAATCCTCAGCAGGCCATTTTCCAGGGAGAGGCGCAGCCATACCCGGTACTGGCATCCCCGCAGAAGACAGGCTTCCGTCTTCCATTCTTCCGCAAAAGGGGGCAACTGCTCCCCCTGGCGCATCAAAAAACCATACAGGGCGCCTTCTCCCGGCAGAGCGTCCAGCTCCTTCAGCAGGGCATTCCGCCTTCCTTCAAAACAATCCATATACTTCTATCCGTTATCTGTTAAACCAGCTCGGGCCGTTCCGGAACCACTTGAAAATCACTCCAAACGATATCTGTGACGGCCCTGTGCGCCTACCCTTTCAGCACGCACTCGTTCCGGGAGGCCATGATGGAACCGGACCCGATTTCAATATTCAAAATCCGGCAGGGATGCTGGCGCTGCTCCGAGGCGCAATGCTGCAATCCCTGAATCAACACCCTCAGGTCACCCTCCCGGTCATTCAGCCTCCATCCGGAAATAAGCAGACGGAGACACCGGACCTTCTCATCCCCATTCCTCTGGAACCAGATGAACATCGTCTCATCCCTGGCCATGCGGCAGCCCTTGCCGGTGAGGCGGAACATCCGCGAATTCACCGGATACTCCATGCTTTCCCAGAAAATCTCCTTCATCCCGCACTCGGCAGAGCCCTTCACGGTAATCTTTCCTCCGGGAAACCATCCCATGTGAAACAACAAATAACGCATCAGGGAGGCGCGCCTCAACGCACAATCCTCCTGGTGGGTACCGAGGCCGAGCGACTTTCTGGCTCCACAAAACTTGCTGCCCCGGTCAATGGTTAGCCTGACCTTATAACTTCCCGATGTATTCTTCCTCAATTCGATTGATCTATAGATGGACATGCAAATATTCATACAATATCCAAAAACTATATATATAAAATCAAACGGGCCTAGAAGAAAAATGTTAGAAAACAACGTAACATAAGTAAATGCAACAATATCAGAAAACTATGTCGTGAAGAAAAATAAAGATATTCAACGTATTGGACGTTTTGGGGGCTGCATGAAGGAATATTCTACTCAATTTTTATCCCTCCCGGTAGCTGGAAAACAGAACATCCTTGCACATATCCTTACGGCAAGCTTCTGTAAAAATCCCACATAACCAACCGGGGACGACTCGTCAAGCAGCTTTCACACCATTTACGGATACGCAAAAAGGCCATTTCCGTCTAACAGACAGAAATGGCTCAGATCATTCCACACAGCAGGCCGGAAAAACCTCTTCACTTTTCTGGAACCGGATAACCTGCACCCTGAATGCCTCTCAACCTCGGTACGCGGGATGACTCCCAGGGAGCGCGCTTCAAATACCGGTGCAGTACAAAAGTATCTTCCTTCCGGATGCCTTCCACGGATGTCCATGCATATTCTCCGTATACCGTTCGGTTGGTCCGTGGGTCAAAAAACTCCACCAATGCCACCACATCACTCGAAGGGTGTTTAAGAATACCGGTCCTTTTATCCACGGCATATTGATAGAAGCCTTTGACGCAATGCACCACAACCGTTGATCCCCTCGGCACGACCGGAAGACGGGCTCCTTCTCTCCAGCTCTCCTCATCTCTCTGGCCCCACAATCCCTGAAACCTCAAGTATTGCTTGAAATCGTCCCCATACAATTCACGCATATCCGGGTTATAGCTCACCCGGTAATAACGCACATGCATATCACATTGCAATTTCAATGGACGCTTCACATAATCACAATACGGTTTCTCCCCATTCAGATTGCGGCAGGCATTCTGACTGCTCTTGTACAAGTCAAAATCCCATAACGACTACACTAATATCGTACAGCAGTTCTTGTGCACAATAAATCACAACCAACATTACCCTTTAAATAAAGGGGCAATTTCTTTCCACATGCATTCTTATACTGAGACAATATAAAACTTGTTGGAACAATAATAAAAAATGTTTATGAATCCATGAAAAATGAAGATCATACATTCCATCTATATTTAATTTTATAGTATTTAAATTTATCCCTCTTATTTAAATTTTCCACTTGAAGATAATATGGACTCTCCATATAAAATGGAGAATCCATATTACAAAAAATATCAATTATGGTGCAACAATCTCCTAGGAGCATACATCCATGGAAAATACATACTCATCCTTGATTGGACGATAAATACCTTAAAAAAATCATACAAGGGTTTATTGTAAAAATAAGTATATCCTAATTTTTCGTATGTTCCACTCTTTTTTATATAATTGAATACACAGATAGATCCATCTAGATCCATATCAATTTGAAACAATCCGATATCATAACCTGATGGACATGAAATAAGAATCATATGCGAATTCAAGCCAAACCATATTTCCGGATACTTTTCATTATGTGTATATGCTTCAAAAAAATCATATGCGGAAACATACACAGGGATAGTCGTTTTTCTATAAAAGCATATATCCTTATCTTCTGCTAGAGAATCTATTTTTTGAGGATCATATAACTCATGTAAGGTAATGTCGCTTCCCGGCGAATTACTAACAGCAGCTAAACAAATAAAAATTATAATATATATATTGATCATTTTATATTTTTACATTCTAAACTAAACACTGTATCATTGTAAGATCGTCCATTCTTACTTAATTATGAACCTCGGTTATAGCTTATTTTATTTAAGAGTATTCACATTTTCAATCATTCTTCTTCCAAAGCCATATCTTCATAATAATGTAAATTACCAAATTCATTTAGAAAAGCATCAGGAAGATAATTCAAATAGTCCATTTCGTCATGACAGATACATCGGTTCCCTATCTCTTTCAACAAACGTTCTCTCAGTGGTAAATAATAATCCCAATAATCATACTCTCTTCCTCCGTTATTTCGATTGAAATGACGCCAGGATGGATATAGTTTTACAGGATGGCATATGTCTCCTTGAAGACCTAACGAGTATTGTGTAACATGATCAAATTTCAAAAAGAAATGTGTTGAGGTTTTTCGGTTTTCAAACACTTACAGACACGTTGCTTCCAACTTTGCATTGGAAGCAGCGAAAACACATTAAAAAACAATACTATGCATCAATCAGCTAACAATCCTTCAAAACTAAATTCTTTGATAGGAAGTGCCATAATTTTTAGTGTATTTTTCTCCAGAATAAACGACTTTTGTTCCCACTGGTATTCAGTTTTTTTCACAAAAGTAATTCCCCAAGTGAACGGATTTTCCTTATTACCTGTATCAATGTATCCTATTTTTGAAATTTGTCAACCTTTCAACAAATTATTGACAAAGAAATTATCATTTAACAACTTGAATACATTGGAAACTGGACAGTATTGTTCTTTAAAAACAGATAATCTCGTATCTTCCAAACCATCAATCATCAAGGTTTCGCCAGAATTAATCACATAACCTTTTGCCATATTCATAGGAATGTTTTTTATCTTCTTAGCTACCATAGCTCCGGAAGAAAAATTCGATTCCATGTTTACAAATACAACATCCATCTTTCCCTTGGAAAAATTAAGGTGCACAAGTTCATAGTGAGGATACTGCTTGTGAATAGATGCTATCACCCGTGACGAAGAATCTTCTTCCTTCCCACCTTCTGCTAGACAAACACTAGAAAAGATGAGAGAAAATAAATATAATATAATATATTTTTTCATTTATTTTTCAGGCTTATATTTAAACGAATATTCTTTATACATATCCCCTTGATTGTATTTAGGTTTATCAAATATTTTACTATGTTCCAAAGTTTGATGTACATCCAGTGCTTTTTTCTCAGTTTCTTCTTTAGCAGTATGAATTTCCATCATGTTGTTCATTTAACTTATTAAATTCTTCACATGCTCCGATAGTAAAAGTATCACGGGATCACGTCCATGCACTTGAACAGCTTGTCATTCCAATTTGTTACTACGTGGAATACACCATTCTCTATCAAAATGTGGAATCGTCCACAATCAAAAAATACATGTTTACGATCCAGACAGAACCATGTATCCAGTAAGGATGGGTTGGAGGTATCGTGTGCAGTCCATGCCTGCCCCATTTATAAACAAAAACCGAGCCCCGCACAAGACTCGGTTTATAGTCCATTTTACATTAAAATTCTAGATAAGCATACGATATTTAATTTCTTTTGTTAACAGTAATTTTGCTTTTGTCTTTGTACATATCAAGCACAACATTAATTGCTGCATCAATATATTGTTCTGCCGCTTCAGATTTTGCATAATAGGTGAAACTTTTTCCGGGAATATGTATTACGACTTCTTTTTTCTCTCGTAAGTCCACTTCAGAGCATTTTACATTTTTGATCAAACCATCTAATTTTGAAACAAAATTGTCAGAATTGCCTTCGACAATATATTCCTGTTTATCCTGTGGAGTATAGGCATAAAAATCAGGGATCTTTTTTGTTATTTTTACTTTATCTCCATCTATTAGGAAAACATAATAATATTTTGATGATCCTGAATATACACCTCCTTTGCAATGATAAATATCTATTTCTTGTTCGTCAGACAACATACTTGTGCATGATACATTTGCAATTGTTGCAAAGACAACTAATGCTACGATATTTTTAATTTGCATGCTTCTATCTTATTTGATTTTGATAATTCCAATATTCTTTCTAAATGCCGAGGTTTATATGACCAAAAATAATTTCCCTAATAGAGGTATCAAAGTTCTCAGAAAAATCATTTTTTGTTTGTCCCCCCTATAGCTTTCGGAAGATTCTTCGTTCACAATAATATAAGATTCGCAGCAAGTTGATACCTACCGCGAATCTATAAAATATCAACTTTGTCAATCAGACAGAAAAATTATTGAAAAGAATTCGTAATTTTTTATACACTCCCCTTTGGCATAAAATCTTCATCCTTCTGAGTGGAAGGGTGGAGGTTAATATCATTTTCGTTCTTTGAAACGAGATACCCTGGTCCTTGAATAGCTCTTAATCTTGGAACACTGGAGGGTTCCCAAGGAGCCCTTTTCAAATATCGGTGCAATACATCGATTTTTTCACCTTTAGCTCCTTCCTGAGAACTCCATTTATATTTACCATATACGATCTTATGAGTCCACGGTTCTACAAATTCGACAAGTGCCACTACATCATTAGATAATTTCTTTATATCCCCTGTTTTCTTATTTACGACATATTTATACTGTCCTTGTACGCAATGAATTATAACAGGGCAACCTTTCGGAAGGGATGAGAATCTTCCTTCTACTGCATCCCCTTTTGTTTCCATTAATCCGTACGAATCCGGATCATATAGAGTCCGGCAATTAAACACAAATAGTTCACGCTGTAAAATAACAGGACGTTTTATATAATCCTTATATGGGGCAACATCCTTCAGATCACAATATTCAAGATGATTGATGACTTCAAAAGACTCGTTATTATATACAGCATTTTTGTGGCACCAATTTCCAGGAGTAAGTGGTCCATAGCCTTCAGTTTGCTGAATCCATTGGGAGCAGGAGCTTAAAGCTCCTGCTCCAACCATAGCTAATAAATTTCTTATCTGATATTGGAGCTTCATGATTGTTTATAATTGCAATTCTTATAAGTTTTATTGAGATATTGATTCCACTTATCAAAGTAGAATGGCCGTAACCCATTTCCTACCCCCATCAAATCAGTTTTTCCATCCACCTCATTTCCATATATATCCTTTCCATGGTGCATGTACTCAGGCTTTTCGTTGGGTTTATTTCCCCTTATTCCCTTTCCTGGATGATTAAGCCCAAGGGCATGTCCAAATTCATGCGCCGCAGGATTCTGATAAATTTTTTCAATTTCACCATTACTATTTTGTTCCCAATAGGACAAAGAGGTCTCCAACGATTTAGGATACAATTTCCCTCTTCCTCCCATAAATAAACCATTATTGAATCCAACTGTAGATGAAGCTCTCCGGTTTCCTGTGTCATCAGCATAAGCTTTAATAAACCAGTCATAGTCACCCGAAAAACGGGAAGGCTCTTTGACAATCTCTAATTCTACCTTAGGCGTAAACCCATTGCAACATGGACATTGCTCCTCGTTTTGAACCTCAGGGGCTAATTTATAACTATTATTGTTGAATACATTTTCTATAGACGTTTTCATTCCACTCATATAATCACGCTCATCGTCAGCCATCCATTTCTTCGTCTCATTTTTAAACCTCACCTGTACCTTCACTTTGTAAGTTAATATACATGAATCCTTATCTAGATTCCATGAATCCAACCCCATCAAGTCAACCATACAGGACACACTATTGTAAACGAAATGATATCCATTCTCTCCGGCAGATTCTCCAATCGGATCTCTGGAAATCCACCTTCCATCCTGCGGATTGTAGTGACGGTAGTTATAATAGATTAGCCCCAAATCTTCGTCACAGTATTCGCTAGAATGGCGGAACGGCATTGTCGGAGACCAAGCTCCCTCTACAGTCAGAATTTCTCCATAGGGCGTGTATTCAAACTTCGCCTGCTGAGTTCCCGAAGAGTCAAACAAAGCACTCACGTTTTTGAGCAGGTCATGCGCCACATATCGGGTAGAGGACACACTCTTGTCCGCGTTATGTGTGCACATGGCCAACACACGCGTTGCCTCCGGTTCCACAGGATCCCAGAACCACGTACCCAGCAAGGAAGGGGTGGAGGTATTTTGCGTGCAGTCCATGCTTGCTACCATTAAGTATCCCCTATACACGAATCTGGTGCGTTTGGTCAAGGTGTTTCCATCATATTCCACTTTTTCCACACGCCGTCCAAGATAGTCATACACACATTCCACCTTTTTGATGCCTTGTGTAAAGACCACTGGACGGTTATCCGCGTTATACTGGACAGCCCAGACTCCTGTGGCTGTCTTCACACTAGTCTGATTGCCGTCGGTGTCATATGTGGGTGTGAAGATGGCACCGGAACGTGCCACGTTCTTATACGGACTCAGTTTGTTGCTATCATAAGAACTGGAAACTCCACGTCTGACTGCAGTCTGGCGGTTACCGATGTTATCGTAGGCATAGCTGAAGGAACCGCCTGTATTCATCATATCTTCTATTAGCTCTCCACGTGCATTATAGCCATATGTATGACGACGCGAAAGCATGGCAGAGGAGTCCACATAGTCCTCCCGCATAGAAGGCCGCTGCATATTGTCCCAGGTATAGGTATGCTTGAGAAGAAGCTCCGAAGAAGTTCCGTTCGAATAATCCAAAGATGATACCAACGGCAAAGTGGCATGAAAAACCGTTTTCCTGATCATTCCGTTCGGATATTCTAAATGGTTAAGCCATCCGGAAGTTTCATCATAACCGTATGAGAAAGAGTTCCCATTGAGTGATACCGAAGAAATCCGCTCCATTGAATCATACGCCAAGGTTGTCTGCTGTACCTTTGTTCCGTTCAAGGACAGCGTATAGCCTGATGGACGTCCCAAGGAATCATACGCGTAGGTAAGCACGCTTTCCGTCAATCCGGAGGTAGTTTCCGAACTCACATCGCCAAGACCGTTGTATTCCACGATGCGGGAACCAGAAGCATCCTGTATCGTGGAAATACGTTCCATAACATCATACGTGATGGAAACGGAAGGAGTCCCGTCACTATGCCTGATGTTGGTTAATTGACCGGTTACTACGTCGTATCCATAGGTAGTTACCACTCCTCTGTCCTGTTTACGTGTTAAAGGGCGTCCCCAACTATCATAAGTATAGGAGGTCTTGGAGCCATCCGCGTAGGTTTTATCCAGTAACACGCCTTTAATTGGATCATAGTTCCAGCGTGTCACATCCGAACCGGAGGAAGGAACCGTATCCAGAATAGAACCAGAGGAACGATATGTGTGCAGTGCCACCATTCGATCCATCGTATCATATTCCCATTTCATGGGCTGGACAGCTGTACCGTACCGGCTGGTCAAACGCCCGCGGGAATCATAGGAAAACCACGTTTGCTTGCCATCCGGCGTTGTGATACATTTTGGCTTTCCCGTAACAGAATCATATACCGTGGTAGTTGCGTTGCCGTCCTGGTCTGCACGGGTAATTTCACGTCCAGCAACATCATTGATAATGACCATGTCCCCGCCACGGGCATCCCGGACTGTAAGCGTATCACCATTAACATGATAAATACGTTTGTACCTGGTTACCTTACCATCCTCTCCCGTGTGCCTCACTATATCTCCGTTTAAGCTAACTTCTTCCACTTCAACAGAACAGCCTTCACGGCCTTTCAGAAAGCGCGTATTCCCTCTTTCATTATAAATCTTTTCCCAAGACCAGCGTCCATACTCATCTTGATGAAGAATCAAAGAAACAAGGTTGGACAAAGAAGCATTCTTTTTAGAAACAAGTTCATAGGTATATGCATGAATTATATGTTCATCTGATATGTATACCGTAAAATGTTTTTCCCTGTATACCGACGATCCTGTACCTACAGGTATTCCCGGAATATTTTCTCCTAACCTTTTGTAGGAATTTTCCCATTGTTGAATACCTGCTCTGGTACTTACCTCACTGACTCGATCACGGACCTTGTGTGATAACTCGCCTGACAATAAATCATATCCGTATATCATTTTATTGCTTCCTCCTTCCCGAGCCGTAATGACCCTTTCATGAGTATCATAGGCAGCCTCATACACTATTTCCATTGAGAGGGAACTACCATTTGAAGCGGAACGGCGCCTGATACGAGTCACATTTCCATTCCCTTTTTCCAAACGGTCTTCTACAATTGTTCCCAAAGAAGAGCCCAACCGCGTAGATTTCAATACACCTTCGCTCTCTACACTGTAAGTATAGTACCTGGCCTCACGGGCTGTTCCTGATTCCTCCCGGATCAACCCTGAAGGAAAATACCGGGAAATTAAAGTCGTTCCCGAAGGAAGAGTTTCCGTCGTCGTTAATCCATCCTCGGAATAGGTGTAGGAGGTTTTTCTGTCCTGTTCATCCGTACTTAGAATGATACGTCCCACCATGTCATATTGCATGGAAACAGACGTTTTTTTATCCCCAACTAGAGTTTCAATGGAAGTCGTACGGCCAGTACCGCCATACTTCATTTTTGTAATAGTATTGGGGCAGATTTCTGTCATTTCCGGGCCGTTCCAGTCTGTCACCGGAATGGCGGCATCCTGTTCCACACACACCACACGCTTGGCACCATCATAGGTATAATGGGTCTGCAAGCCGCGTATATCCGTTTTCCACAAGGGACCGGCACAACTCCATTCAGCCATGGAATACAGGCCGTTGGCGTAGTCTGTTCGGATCACCCGATGGGATGCGTCGTATGTCATTTGTTGAAAATCCACAGAGACAAAGCCTTCTTTCTCCACATGAACCTGATGATCTACAGCTACTTCATCCCCATTTTCCCCATAATAATGCACTAAACGAGCAGATTTACCCGCTACGGGCCCATCGGAATTTTGAAGAGTCTCCATACATTTCCACACGGCTCCATAATCAGAACAGAGGGCATAGTCATAATTAACCACAACTCCGTCCTCCCGGGATTCCTTTTTAAGCCGTCCCTTGGCATAACAACAAGTTGCATGATCCCTATACCACGAACGATTCAAATTAAGACCATACCAGTTTCCTAAAAAATAACGTTGCCGTTCCTCGGAATATACTCCTGAATCTTCAGTATAAGAGTACGATGTTCTCTGTAGGTCATAACTGCTTACAGGACTTACCAACATTACAGTCTCCTGCTTCACGCGGCGGTCATTAAACTTGTCAGTTATATATTCATACGTAATTTTCTTCTGAATGTCCCCATACCACGGCTCCGTCCGTTGAATCACGTTCCCGTTGGAATCATATTCCATCTCCACCACGGCCCCGTCCGGGCGCGTTTCCCTGATGCGTTTGCCGTAGTTGGGGGAAGAAGGATCGCTGCCGTATCCGTACGTCCATGTCCTTTCCAGCGGGGTTTCATATCCTTCCGTGCGGGATACAAGGACGTCTCCGTACAAACGGCGCTGGTACACTTCCTTTTCTGCGGAGCACAGCACGGCATTCTCGGTTCCGGCCACTCCGCTGTATACATACTTGAATTTTTCCTTCTTGTCCGTGTAGTAGCCTCCCGCCACCATGGACTGTCCGTTAACGTCCTTCGCTATCATGTTTTCATGGCCGTTCGCAGGACGGCATCTGGTGACGATGCTGATGGCGTCTTCCCCCTCGCCTTTCACCAGGGTCAGGTCGTCCGGGTAAAGGCCTGCGCGCCATTCACTGATAAAACCGCCCGGTTCTTCAATGCGCAATGTCTTCAGCATCATCTGGGTCACCTCCGGATTTTCTTCATCCACGGCACGGGCAACCAAGGTTTCCGTGTCTGAGAAGGTCCAGGACAACTTCCACGTCTTGATGGGAACGGCTCCATCGCGGACCGTATACGTGCCGTCGTTACTCCGTTCCGCCACGTCTGCGGGAGCATACCATTTGATGTTCTGCACATTGCTCAGGTCCAGCAAGCCGTCCGTCTTGTTCCATACTTGCTTCAGTCTGAACAGGGAAAGGGCATTGAAAGCTTCTACTGTCATATTGGGCTCATCATAGGCGTCCTGCCTGACCACCTGGAGCTCCGCAGCCAGTTCAGCAAAGGTGATTTTCACGCCGAGCGGCGTTACGATATGGTCAAATACGGAGGAATTAGGACGGAAACGCATGGTCATGCCGCTTTCCTGAACTTCTTCCAGATAGGAAACGCCATCCACCACAACGCGCCGCATCCTGTCCTGGAACATCTGGGTACCGCCAAGCGCCTCTGCCCCGGAAACATTTGGAGAGGCAAAGCTGTAATAGCGCGGAAACCCTTTTTCCGTCTTCACCACCGCCCGGGAAACATCTTCCGGTTCTTCCGGACGGCTGATGGACGCATGGGCGGATTCAGTCACTTCCAGACGGCGCTGGGAAATGTGCTCGTACTGAAATGCGGTCCCCCAGCATAACCCGGCATCCATCATGTTCAGGTTCAGCATCAGGCGGCCGCCACTCAATTCCGGCCATTTGGGAAAACGGCCGAATTCAATGGAGAAGTCCACGCTGTTGTTGTCCGTACTTCCCGTACCGGAGTCGCCTTCGGAACACGGGCACGGGTATTCCGTTTCCGGCCCTATGGGAGTAACGGGGTACCAGGTATTGGGCCACGGCATCGGAGACGGTTCATCGTTAGAGACAAATGTCACGGGGTGGCTGGGCATTTCTCCGGATTCTTCCGGAGTGGATAACTGATTATCAATTTCTTTCATTGTTTTATTATCATTGACGCATCTGCCGGAAATGAGGGAAAACGCCGCCATGGATTTTCCCCGGCTTCATTCCCGCCAGATGCTTTGGGTTAAGTTCAGGCGGCAGGCTGGCAGTCCATGGAGACAGGACGGTTGCAGATGGCGTTCCGCAGGCATCTCATGACGGAAAGGCGGACGGAACGCGCCACCTTGTCCTGATACCTCCGGCTCATGGATACCATGTCCATGTCCGCCAGGGATTGCGCAGACGGAAAAGACGTCCAGTTGTAATGTCCCCACAGGGGGCCTCCCGCGCCACGCGTCCAGGCTCTGGCAAGCAGCGGCGCGCCATCCGGAAACAGGGCGGTAAACGCCCCCAGGATAACGGCGCCTTCCGGACATTTCATCACGGAGGAAGATTGCTCCAGATGCTGGAGAATGGCCCGCAGCACGGCAGGCTTCAGGGCGTAAAGTTCATTGCACAGCAGGCCGGACCGCAGACAGGTCCCGCACAGCCCCGCACCGGAACGGGCAAATTCCCTCAGGAAACCGGCATTCAGAATGAGGTTGTCCGGCTTGGTGCGCACCAGCACATCATGTTCATGGCGCACAGCCTGAGCCATCAGCGCCAGAATGGCAGCCGCATGTTCGGAGGACGTGCCGGTCTTTTTCAGTACCTTCCACTCTACGGACATATTCCGCAACACTTCCTTCACAGTTTCCGGGCACCGTGCCCGTTCATCGTCCAGAACAATGACGGACGCTTCCGGAACGGCACGGCGGATACCCTGCACGGCTTCCACCAGCAGAGGCGCGTTGTTTGCCTTGCAGGGAATGAAAAAAACAATCCCCGGCTGCTCCGCAGGAACAGGCTGCGGAGAATTTAATATGGATTCATTCATACAGATAATGGTTGAGTTGTAATGAAATGATGCTTTGCATCGGCACCATTCTTCACTACCGCCCTGAATGAACACACGTTATTTCAATGGGCCTTGAGCGTTGATTTCAAGATTATTGAGCAATATCCGCGGTGGCAGGAATGCCCCTGTTCTCCCACTCATGAACACCTTCCCGCCATCCATGTTTTTTCAAATCCTTCCTGCAACAGGAAAGAGGATGATTCCCTCTTCCCCCTTTTCCGGCACCAGCCACCCCTTCATCATGTTAAACAGCCATAAAGCAGGCATTCCCGCCCCAATGAGCCTCACCCCGGACCGAGTCCCCGCTCCTATTAAAAATACAAGGCCGGTTTAAATGACAGTCATCACGCCATTTAAACCGGCCTGTCAGCAGGATGTTCATCCCGGAGGGCACCGGGCAGTAAATCTTCCAATCCTGCTGTAAAGTTTTACCGCTTCACTTACCGGAATCCGCCGGAACGGGTCCCTCCAGCACGGCAGTCGCGCCCCGCCTGGCCGGAGGCGCCACCTCAAGGAATCTCTCCTTCCCCGTCTCGTGCCCGTTCTCCGGATGGTCAATCAAGGAGATCACACGATCCACCGCCTCACAAGCTTCCGGATGCATTTCTTCCCTGGCCTCTCTCACGGCGCTGCACGCCGTCCACTTGAATTCCTCCGTATGGGCGTCCGCCTGCTTCATGACGGGAGCCAGAATCATGCCCTGGTAAATGATGGCGCCAATAATAACCACCAGGGCAATGCAACCGCATGCCAGCGCACCCCTGGCGGAACCGTAGGTTCTGTCATCACTCCGCTTTACTGCCACCGCTCCCAGAATAATCGCCAGGATGGCACAGAGAAGACCGGGAACAATAGCCACCCACCCCAGACATGGCAAGAAGGCAAGCAACGCTAAAAGCAGTCCCACAATACCCAGAATCAATGCAAGGATGGCTGAAACGGTATCGGGAACGGAACGGCGGGTATCCGAATAGTTTATTTTGTTCATCTTTCATTTTTTCATTGGATTTCCAGACACGGAAACATTCCAATGTTAAAGAAAGCGCACAAAATCTGTCAAGGCACCTCCCTGTTGCCCTCTTTCCCTCCTTTCCGCCAGAACATCTCTTCCATGTGTCACAACGACGGCCTGATATCTTTCAATGTGCTAAAAATAAATACCATGATTGCACAGTCCATCATGCCGTTTCCTCACCTGCTCACCTTTCAGTGAATATTGGCTTTATGACAAAAAACGCCATGACACAACTGGCTGTCCCCATCCGCCAGAAAGTTATTTCCTCTTTTCTTCCTGCGGATTTCCCACTCTGGAATACCGGTTCCTCTTTCTCAAATGCCCGGTCCTTCTCCGCCAGCACCATGCCAGATAAACTACAGCCGCTCCACCATTCAGCAGCCCGAAGATGAACCAGAACGGAGCGCCCCGGTTCCATTCCCATGCGGCACGCACATCTCCGCGGGCCATTTCCACATAACCGCGCGTCATGCCGCACAGGGGGCATTCCCGGTGCGGCACGGCAACGGAATGCGCCAGGGAATTCATGCCGCCCGGGCTGACCACCAGGGCCAGGACGGACGGCACCAGCAACAGGCAGGACAGGATAGCCCACACAGGCAACCCTACTTTCCTGACTATCCACTTATCACGGAATGAACGCCACGCAGGCCGCACGTCATTCATCGCCGTACTTTCTTGAAAGCCTCCCGCTCCTACAGATCCTGGGAAACGTTTTCCTCATCCACTGTGGGGGAGTTTTCCGCATCCCGGAGCCTCTTTAATTGCTCCTGGTTCTGCTGTTCCATCTGTTGAAAATCCTTCTGAATCTCCTGCGCTTTCTTTTCCATATAGTCCTGGTGCTTTTCCACATAAACGGCGGCGGTACTGGCCATCCAGGCCTGCACAATGCCGGCTCCGGCGGATAACGCCAAAGCAATAATGGCAACGACAAGGGCCCCCTTGGGAGAGCCTTTGCTCACAGCCACAATACTCATGATCAGCGCAATAATGGCAAGCAGAACCGCAGGAACCAGGGCAATCCAGCCCAGGCAGGGGAAAAATCCGATCAACGCCAGTACCAGGGCAATAATGCCAAGGACCAGGGCCGCCGTGCAGGAGGGGGAACCGCTGCAGCAGGGCGGCGGGGAGGAAGAATCAGGAGCATTCATCATATTATTCTTATGGAGTTCACTGAAGATTCCCCTTTGGAACCTTCATCCTTTCCCATTACTGGAAGACAGCTTTCCTGTCAAGGTGCAAGCTCTGCCATTCCGGACATCCGGCTGTCATTCCACGCGTCTTAAAGCATCAGGTACCCCGCCGCCACGGCGGCGGTTCCCAGCGCGGCGCTGAGCAGCATCAGTTTCCTCTTCCTCCGGTTTCTCCACATCAGCAGGATTCCGGTCACATAAAGCACCACCAGGGTAAGGGCGGCACCATACCCCAGCGCAGTAAACAACCATCCCGCCTTTCCCTTGTGGGCCAGCATCAGCTTGGGGTAAATGCCGGGCTCCACCACCTCCGCCCGGAGGGAGGCGCCTTTCCTGAGAAATAAAACATGCGTATCCGTCATTGGTCCCAGAATGTGGTTCCCCTTGAACGGCCTCATCTTCCCTTCCGGCAATACCACTCCACGGCGTTCCAGCTCCCTGCAGGAATCCGCATAGGGCGCCTGGTCGGAGGCATTCAGCTCATATACCGCTACGCGGGAGGTAAAATGCTGGTCCACGCCGCCCATGTACAACAGGCCAGTCACGGCATACACCATGATCATCGGCAGGAAAAACAGGCTCAGGACCAAGTGGAGGGAGTGGGAAGACAGTGCTTTCATCGTCATTTCAGTAATTGTTTCATGATCCGTGCAGCAGTTCCGCCAGCTCGCGGCCCAGCTGCTCAATTTGCCCGGTCCGGTGCGCCGCCGTCACTGTGATGCGCAACCGGGCAGTTCCACGGGGCACCGTGGGGTACCGTATGGCAGGAGCCAGAAAACCCCTTTCCAGTAAAGCCGCAGCCGCTTCCAGGGCAGCCCCGTTTTCACCGATCACCACCGGAAAAATGGAAGAAACAGGCCTGCCGGGCATTCCCAGCGTGGCAGACAGCATATCCGCCAGCACGGAAACATGGCGGCGCAACTCCTTTCCCTCCGCGCTCCGGATCACCTCCACTGCGGCCAGGGCGGCCGCCGCCAGAGCGGGAGGTGGTGCCGTAGAATAAATCAGGGACCGCGCGGAATTGACCATCACATCCGCCCAGGCGCGGGAACAGGCCACATAGCCGCCGCTCAATCCGGCAGCCTTGCTGAGAGTTCCCATCTGGAAATCTATCCGGGAGGAAACTCCCAGCTCCTCTCCCAGTCCGGCCCCGTGTTCCCCCAGTACGCCAAATCCATGCGCTTCATCCACCAGCAGCAGGGCGCCGAATTCATCCTTCAATCTCACCATCTCCCGGAGGGGGGCCCGGTCCCCGTCCATGCTGAAGACGGATTCCGTCACCACCAGAATTCCGCTGGAAGGGTTCATTTCTCGCAGGCGCTCCAGCTTCTTCCTCAGTGACTCCATGTCATTATGCAGGAACGTGGACAGGCGGGCTCCGGACAAGCGCGCGCCGTCAATGAGGCTGGCATGGGACAGCTTGTCCATCAGCACCGTATCCTCCCGGTCCACAATGGAGGTAATCACCCCCAGGGAGGTGGCATAGCCGGAGGAGAAGCTTAGGGCGGCTTCCGTTCCCTTCAACGCAGCCAGCGCATCCTCCAGCCCGGAATGCGCCCGGCGCGTCCCCGTCACCAGGCGGGACGCCATGGCCCCCGCACCGCCATCACGCGCCGCGCGTGAAAACGCCTCCACCAGCGCCGGATGACGGGCCAGACCCAGATAGTCGTTGCTCGCCAAGTTGACCACCTCGCGCCCATCCTCCATGCGGGCCATGCCGCCGGGCAGGCACTCCACATTCCTCAGAACACGCAGCAGCCCCGCGGACTCCAACTCTGATAAAAACTGTTCAGGATTCTTCATAAGCGTTCGCATTGCAGGAATGCCCGTCCACGGCCAGGCTCAGCACCACATTATGGCCGCCCATGGACGCGGCGGATTTAACCAGCAGCCGTCTTCCCTGCAAAGGCAACTCCTCCGCGGAGGAAACCCCTCCGTCCGGGGAACTAACCCATTCCGGATTGGGTGGCAAGACGCCCTCCCTGATAAAAGCCAGCATCAGGGCCAGTTCCAGAATACCGCTGCCGCCAATGGCATGGCCCGTCCATGGCTTCATCATCCTCAAATCCGGCAAACAGCCTCCAAAAACCCGTTTCAGCGCGGCACGTTCGGAAGCGGCATTACCTGCCGTCCCGCTGGCATGGGGACACACGGTCAGGGGTACGCTCTCATCCCAATTCCGCAGGACGCCCTCCAGCAGGGCGCCCATGCCCTTTCCGTCCTCCGGCATCCCCAAAGGGCTGTAAGCATCGGAATTCACCAGATAATCCTTTACGTATATGCCGGGTTCGGCAGACATCTCCAGTGCCACGGCCGCTCCCCCCTCGGAAATGCACATGCCGTCTGCGCCGGGGCCATAGGGATCATTCACTCCATTGCGGGAAAGCATGCCGGAGGCCCAGTACGTCCCCAGCAATTCCCGGCACAGGGGCAAATCCAGGCCGATCGCCAGAGCCCGGACGGCAAGCCCCTGCCGCATCAGCATGGCGGCCATGCCCACAGCATCCAGCCCGGCTGCGCATCCGCTCGCCAGCACGTGATAAGGACCGTGAATGCCCATTTCTATGCTGACGCAGGAAGCAAGCTCGCTGTGCAGGGAATTGGGAACCGCCAGAATCTTCATGGACCGGCGCCCGGGCCACGGGCTCAGCCAGCCGGAGGCATTCCCGCGGGAGCTCCCCACAATCAGGGCCGCGTCCTTCAGTTCATCCTCACCCCACCCGGCTTCCTCCACAGCCTGCCGCGCCAGCAGCAATGCCAGTTGGGATGCAGGACCGTTCCTGCGGCTGCATAAAAGCTTCCTGTCCGGAATCCATCCGCTCAACACCTCCGCCCAGGGATGCCCTTCTCCCCATAATTCCCTCAACGGTCTCAACACCCTGCGCCCCTTCCTCACCCCGTCCAGATGGGCTGCCGCCCCCATGCCAAACCCGGAAGCCAGCCCCAGGCCGCAAACCCGCGGCTCCGGACTCCCGAGACTTTTACCCCCCTCAATCATGTCAGGGGTCAGGCTACGCCTGCACCGGGGCAAACTCAAGCCTGCGGTATGTCAGGAACAGAACGGAAGTACGGCACCGCTGACGCCTTGCCACAAAGCCTCCTTCTGTGGCAATCTGGCTTCATGACCCTTCAGGCTTCCGGACTCTTCTCCCTTCTCTTCCCAGTTCTTTGCCTCTCCGCTTTCTCCGCCTCCGCCGCGCCGCCGGAATTCCGCGCGGCAGACTGGGCGGTGCTTCACTCTCCCCGGAACGACCAGCGGCACGTCTCCTCCCGGGGCATTGTGCAAACAATGCTGGAGGACATCCACCCGGCATGCGGTTTTTCCCCGGAGATGGCCCCGGAAGCTTTCCCCGCCTGGCAGGCCAAATTGCGGGAAGCCATGAAAAAACTGATGAAATTTCCCCCTCATGCCCACCTCCCGGCGCCTGTTCTTGTTGAAACCGCACAGAGGGAACACTACCGGGCAGAAAAATGGGAAGCCTACCCTTTCCCGGGCGCAGCCGTACCGTTTCTGGTACTCATCCCGGACGCAGCTTCAGCAGAAAACCCGGTTCCCGTGGTTTTCTGCATCCCCGGTTCCGATCAAACCAAGGAAGAACTGGCCGCGGAAACATCCACGGGCCTCTCTCAGCCTCCCGTGGAGCAGCCGGGAAGCAACGCCATGGCGTACCACTATGTGAAGCAGGGCTGGGCGGCCATCGTCGTGGACAATGCCGGGACGGGAGAGGAGGGAGACGCCGAACGCGCCGCAGGCCGTTCCTCCCACGATTATGAAAACCTGGCCCGTTTCCTGCTGGAAATGGACTGGAGCTGGCTGGGCTATACCTCCTACACGGACCAATGCATTCTGGACTGGGTAAAAACACGCCCCTGGGTACAGAAAAACCGCATCATCCTGAGCGGCTTCTCCCTGGGCACGGAACCCATGATGGTGCTTGGCATCCTGAATCCGGACATCTTTGCATTTGTGTATAATGACTTCCTGTGCCGTACCCTGGAACGAGCCAAAGTCATGACCATGCCGGACAACAGGGGCGTGCGCTCCGCGCCCAACTCCATTCGCCACCTCATACCGGGCTTCTGGCAGCAATTTGACTTTCCAGACATTGTGGCCGCTCTCGCCCCCCGCCCCGTCATCTGCACGGAAGGAGGGCTGGACAGGGATTTCAAACTCATCTCCAGCGCCTACCGTATAGCCGGGGCGGAGGAGAATTTCCAATACCGCCACCAGCCCAAATTTGCGGATGCGGCCCAACGCTGGCAGGGCGCCCGCTTGCCGTCAGGGCTGGACCGGAACGCCTTTTTCCGCCTCGCCAATGTGGATTCCCGCAACCACTTCTTTAAAAAAGACCTCGTCCTTCCCTGGATCAAGAGCCTTTTGAACCAGGAACATAAATAAGAGAAAAGCCATTCCGACCTGAACGCCGTACGGTCCGGAGCAGCCCGGAAACGGCGTTCCCGGCTTCCCCTCACGTTACGGATGCAGGAACATTCTGCGGCACATTTTCAGGCAGAGCCGGCCCAGTTTCCCGAAAAAGTCCACGACCGCGCGGCTCCCCCTGTTGACATCCACGGCCTTAAACAGATAGCGCCGTACGGAATCCACAAGGGAACAGGCCAGATAAACCGCTGCAGCCATCATGAGCACCTTCACAACCATCATCACAGGGGAGGGAGAGGCGCATTTGCCAAACAGATTCCACAAAAACAACCTGCCCAGCAAGACGTTGCAATGGATCACATAAACACTGAACGAGGCGGCCGCCAGCCATGAGATGCAGGCAATCACCCTGCGGGATGAAAAGCGCATGCGGGAAAAAACCAGGAGCAGGGAAACCGCCGTGCCTACAATGAATGGAGAATTATAAGCAATAAACGTTCCGCCTCCCCTCACCTGTCCGATCAGGAAGGGGGATACCAAATCAAGAATCATTTTAAACGACCAGACAAAACAGACGCATCCGGCGTAAAGCGCCCATAACGTGCCCGTCTTCATCCCCGTAAACAAGCCATACTTCTTGATGTACATACCCAGCATATAGAGAATGCCCAGCCACCAGACGGAATATCCTCCGTTCACAGGGAACACATCCCTGTGAACCAGGGTAGGAATCACGGAAAATAAAACCAGTACGGTGACAAGGAGATATTGAAACTGCAATTTGGTAAGCTGGCGCCCCAGGGCATTAAGGAACGGAATAAAGAAAAACAGCCCCACATACGCCGTCACATACCAGTACTGGCCCGTCAAAACAGGGAAAAATGAGTTCAATATACTTTCAAGATTAACTGCCTGGGGAAGAAAAACCAGCGCCAGCACCAGGCCGCCTACCGTATAAAAAATAACCTGGAACCATAACGTGGCTACGCGTTCATACTTGAACGATCCCTCACAGCACACATACCCCGTAATCAGCGCATAGCAATTCACCCCGCAATAAGCCGCGATCTCCAGCAGCCATCCCACCCTGTAAGAGGCGGAATTATAATTCTCCAGCGGCAAAACATGAGTAGCGGCCAAAAGATGAAGAATTAAAACCAGCATCATGGCGGCAATGCGCAAAGCGTCTATTCCATAATTTCTCGACAGGGGAATATCCAAACCAACGTAGGAAGCAGGGGTTTCTTTTCCCTGATTATCAGCCGGAGGCAAGCTCATGGGAGCATTTCACCGGATTTCTTATCCGAAGAAAAGCTATAAATTTAAGAAAAAACGTTTAATGTAAATTTCCCCCGCTGTTTCTGTATTGCGGTACGTCCGGAAAAGAGGACCTTTCAGCATTCATGCATGCTCTTCTCCACAGCCAAAAGGCGAGATATTGCAAGGGCCGGAAATTGCTTGGCGGCCAGGCGGAATACGCAGCGGGAGGCCTGAAAGACGCCCCGTCGGAAAGACAAATGAATTTGCTCCTTATTCCCAGCCCCAGCAGCCATCAAGAGACCACAGGAAGGGTAGTCCGGCAGGAAACATCCAGCCTGGAATGAAGACCTCCCGGCCTTCATGGTTAAACGCCCCCTGAAGCGCAGGAGAGGGAATTGATACATTCACCCCTCTCCGTATCCTGCGGGCATTTTCCCAGCTTCCGGACATGCGGCGGATAAGAAATCCGCAACTCATTATCAGACAATCCGGCTGTCCAGATCAAACACCTGGCCGGAAGCCGCCGTGAGAATTTCCTGTAAAAACAGCAGGAACGCCGCCGCCTTCTCCGGCGTATTAAACCTGCCCAGCACATGCCTGGATAAAGCCTCCTTCTTCACGCTCTCCCTCAGCCCCGCCGTCATCTCCGTCAGCATGAAACCCGGCAGCACCAGGTTAACGCGGATTCCTTCCCTTCCCCACTCCCGCGCCAGGCTCTTCACCAACCCTTCCAGGGCGGACTTGGAAGCAGCATAGGCCGCCTGGGAGGGTGCCGGACGAAGCGCCGCATAGGAACCGATCATCACCACCTGCCCTGCCCGGTTCTCCCGTATCATAGCCGCGGCGGCACAGCGGGCGCACCAGGCCGCACCCGTCACGTTCACGTTCATCACCCCGTCCCATTCCTTCTCCGTCTGTTTCAGGAATGGCCTGTCCCTGGTGATTCCGGCGGCACAGACTACCAAATCATAGGCGGGATGCCGGTCAAACCAGCGGCGCACGGCAGAGCGGTCCTCCACGTCCATCTCCGCATGGGACGGAGCATCCGCCTCCCAGCCGGCGGCGGTAAAACATTCCACGGCAGCCCGCGCCAAACCGCCGTGACCGCCGCTGATGAACAACCTTCCCATACCGGAATCTTTCCAGGACCATCAACGCCTCACTTGGGGTCCACCCACCGTCCGTATTCCTTGATCAGGTCCACCAGCCGCTCCACAGCCTCCTCCTGGGGAATGTTAAACTTGACGGGTGTGTGCTTCACGTACAGGTTGATCTTGTTCGGCGCGCCGCCCACATAACCGAAATCGGCATCCGCCATTTCACCGGGACCGTTCACAATGCACCCCATCACGGCAATCTTCACGCCCTTCAAATGCTCCGTGGCCTTCCGGATGCGGGCGGTAGCCTCCTGAATATCGTACAGGGTGCGCCCGCAGGACGGGCAGGAAACATAATCCGCCCGGGTCAGGCGCGTTCCGGTAGCCTGTAAAATATTGAATCCCAGGAAGGAAGCCAGCCGCGGATCGGACTCTCCCTGAATCAGCACCGCATCCCCAACGCCGTCGCTCAGCAGGGAGCCGATATTGCGCGCAGCCACCAGCGGCACGTCTTCATCGGAAACGGAACCGGGAACAAGCGTATCCTTCAGCAGAATCAGATGCCTGTCTTCCATGCGGGACGCCAGCAGGCGGAAGGCATGCACGGGTTCCATATCCAGGCCGTTCTTTACGGTGACAATGGACGGCTCCGCCAATTCTTTCAGAGGCTCAAGGTCATCGTCGCACCGGGGGTCCACCTCAATGGCATCCAACTGGCCATAAGCCAGTTCCGGCATCATCTCCCCCATCGCCTCCCGTTCCGTCTGGAGGGCGTAAAACCCGGCATCCGGCACAACCACCCGCACGGGCTGGTCCCAGCCCAGGCGCACGCCGTAGCACATCGCCAGTCCCCCCTGCCTTTTGGAAAACTTCAGGGGATCGTACCCCAGTTCAGGTTCAGGAAAAGAAGAAACGGGATCATCGGAACGTTCCGACGGCTGGAACGGATTGGACAGGCGGTAAGCCACCGGAACTTCCCGCACGGCGTCCTCCGTCAGGGAGACGCGCAGGGTATCCCCAATCCCGTCCATCAGCAGGGAGCCAATGCCCACCGCACTCTTGATGCGGCCATCTTCCCCACCGCCGGCTTCCGTCACCCCAAGATGAATGGGATAATTCCAATCCGGGCCCAGCGCATTCAGGCGCTCCACCAGCAGGCGGTAGGCAGCCACCATCACCTTCACGTTGGAGGCCTTCATGGAAAACACCAGGGAATGGTAATCCAGGTCACGGGCAATCCGGGCAAACTCAATCGCGCTCTCCACCATCCCCTCCGGGGTATCTCCAAAGCGATTCAAAATGCGGTCAGACAGGGAGCCGTGGTTGGACCCGATGCGCATGGCCCGCCCATGTTCCCGGCAAAACAGCACCAGGGGCGTAAACTCCTCCCGCAGGCGTTCCAGCTCCTCGTTATATTCCGCGTCCGAATACTCCCGCACTTCAAACTTCTTCTTGTCGATGAAATTGCCGGGATTAATGCGTATCTTCTCCACCCATTTGGCGGCCTCCATCGCGGCATCCGGCTTGAAATGAATATCAGCCACCAGCGGCACATGGCACCCCGCGGCGCGCAATTCACGGGAAATATTTTCCAGATTGGCGGCATACGCCTTGGTCTGGGCCGTCAGGCGGATAATCTCGCACCCGGCGTCGGCCAGTTCCAGAGCCTCCTTCACGCAGGCGTCCGTATCCCGCGTATCAGACGTCAGCATGGACTGGACCCGGATGGGATTGGAACCGCCCACCCCCACATTCCCCACCATGACCTCCCGGGTCACGCGGCGCGTATATCGATAAGGACTCGGACAATAGGAAGACTGCATGCAAACACTCTACCGCGCCGCGCCGCGCTGTCAACCATCCTTCAAAACAGAGCGCCTCTTCACCACGCCCGGTAAAAGCGGAAAAACCGGCGGCGCATACGCTGAATACCTTCTTTCCCGCCCAAGGTATTCCGTCCGGGAAAAGCTTTCCTCACATTCCCAGGGACTGCACGATAAACAAAACAACGGACCCTATATACACCGCCCCCAGCACAAGCGCGGAACAGCACAGGAACAAACGGTATCCCGCGGCTACAGCCAGTTTTCCCAAGAGAGACTCCGGATGCCGCCGCACCCGCCATGCATGCAGTAAAAAGAACACAACCGCCCCCGCAGACACAAGCAGGGCAACCTTTAACAGAGGGGGATAATAATCAAACACCACCCGGTTACGCCCCTCGTCCAGACGCACCGCCATCAATTCCCCCACTTTTTCAATGGGCGCTTCCACTCCGTTGCATTCGGCCTTCCATCCCCGGTCATAAACCACTGGAATCATCAGAGCTTCTCCCTTTCCGGCAGACAGAACCGCTTCCACATGCCCCCCCTGGCCCCGTACCTCCAGGCCGTGCTTATCCTGTTCCCTGCCCAGCACAGGAACTTCCTGCTCCGGCACTCGCGCAGTAGCCGCCAGAAGAGGAACCTCCACCGGACGGCGCATGGTTCCCTCCATTATAGTTTCCCCGGCTCTGCCCGCCTGCTTCAATTCCAAAACCCCGTTATAGGTGCGCCCCGTCCAGCCCGGCTTTTTCTGCGCCACCGCCATAATAGGGACGGCCAGCCCATTGACCAGGAAGTCATCTATATCCGTCTGCGGAAATCCGTACACAGCGCCGGGACATTCCGGAATCCTCCCCTTATACCCATTCCCATCCTTCTCCGCCCGCACTTCCACGGGAACATACAGGGGACCTTCCGCAGACGGACAAAGAGCCGCATGCAGGGCATTAAGGTTGGTGAATACATCAGCTTCCGCATCAAGCCGCAGTCCCAGGGCGTTTTGGGGAACCACCATACCCCACCGGGCGCCCGGAAGCCTGTATAAGTACATCCCCTGCCCGGAAAGCACATTCTCCATTCCTTCCACGGGGCGGGACGTCAGCACGAATCCATTCCCCAGCAGCAGATCTGAAAACAGGGTTCCGCCCTGTCCGTACGTCCGCGTGAACTCATCCCGGTACCCCAGGTTTTTCAGAAAACGGAAGTGGGCTATACTCGTGGTATGCCGGAAATTGCTGACGCTCGGCACCGGACCCAGACAGGCGGAATTGTCCACCAGCAGGCGGTCCCTGTCCTTCACGCGCAGCAACCCGGCACATCCGTCCATGCGGCGCGCCAGCCATTCCGCATGGAGAGCCTGGACAGCGGCTTTTTCCTCTTCTCCCCGTTTCCAGAATGCGGCAGCCCCCACGGGCAGGCCCAGCATCATCACGGCGGCGATGGACCATGCCAGCTTCCCGCCTTTCACATGCCGCCAGCATAGCCACGCGCACATAAAAAACAGTAAAGGCAGCAGGCGCACCGCCAAGTCTATCTCCGTCACAGAAAGGACAAGCAGGGAAACGGCAAAAGCCGCCGCGGGAAGACCCAGGCACAGCCCCCACCCCCAACCGCGCCCCACCGGTTCAGGCAACCTGCCGCCGGACAAAATCCAGGCGCAGAAGGAGACCCCCACCAGATTGGGGATGAACCCGAACCGGACGGGGAAATCCACATAGCTCCACAAATGGGCGGCCCGGTGAAGGGGTTCAATGAACGCAGGCAGCACGGACGCTCCCAGCAGGAGAAGGAACAACCGCCTCCCCTGGTCCGATGCCGGGGCATCCTTCCTCCCGTAAGCCAGATAGACGGCCACTAGGGAGGCACACGCCATTCCCGGCAGGCACGCATAAAGGCGTTCCAGGAACTTGGGAGGGTCAAACGGCCACGTCAGCTCAAAAAACGTGGGCGCAGTCATGAACAGGGAGCGCATGGAATCCCGGCTCATGTCCATCATCGGCAGCCAGTAATAGCAAGTCGCCAGCGTCACCGCCGCCGTGTACCAGAACACGCGGGCCAGCCGTACGCGGCGTTCCTCCGTCCCCTTCAGGGGCAGCGTAAAGGCCCACGCGAACAGCCAGCCGAGCACGACGGCCATGAACGCGCTGTACAGGGAGGTAGCCAGCAGAAAAAGCCCCACGGCGTACAGCCACCCCTTTCCTCCGTTTACCAGTTGGTAAAGGCCCAGGGCAAACAGGGGGAACATGGCCGCATGGTCCAGAAACTGCATGAATCCGTACTTGGTCTGGAAAAATCCCCCCAGCGCGTATCCCGCCGTCAGGAGCATGGTCCAGCACACGGACAGGGAGGGGAACACGCGCCTCAGGAACCAGGAGGCCGTCAGGCAGGCGCACATTACATCCGCAAGCATCACCCAGACCATGTCCTTCAACAGGAAGGAATCCCCCAGCGCCACGGCAATCCAGGTGGATGGAACCAGCAGCTGGTGCGGCAGCGTGGGACTTACGCGAATGCCCGCACCGGAATTGACATCATAAAAAAAAGAGCCGTCGCACACGCCGGACATCAGGGCGGACGCATAATACTTCAATGTAGGATAGACGAGCTGCCCGTTATCCATGTACTCCAGAAAATGGCCCCCAAGCGGCCAGATACCCCGCACCGCCAGAAACAGGAACAGCGCCGCCAGGGCGAACGCCATGGATGCCAGGGACGTCAATACCGGACGGGATGAAGCGGGTTCCATGGGAGCGGTCAGCGGACAAACGGTTCAGCGGCCTGCACAAGCCGCAGGGCGCGGGCGCACTCCTCCACGTCATGGACACGGTGGATGCCGGCGCCGTGCAAATGGCCCCACACTGTCATCACGGCGGTGCTCAGCGGGGCGCGCCCCTGCTCCGCCCCCCCCAGAATGGAACCCAGCATGCGCTTGCGGGAAAGGCCCAGCAGCACCGGACGGTCCGCCACCTGAAGCTTGTCCATATTGGACAGCAGGGCCAGATTGTGTTCCACCGTCTTGCCGAAGCCAATGCCGGGATCCCAGCAAATCTGTTCCGGAGCAAGCCCGCGCGCCAGCAGAAAATCATAACGCTCCTCAAAATAGCCGCGCACCTCCCGCACCACGTCCTCATAGGAAGGCGCTTTCTGCATCGTCTCCGGCGTTCCCTGCATGTGCATTACCACCACGCCGCAACGCGCCGCGGCACACAGTTCCGCCATTCCCTCCTCCCGCAATCCGGAAATATCATTGATCACATCTGCTCCGGCTTCCAGCACGGCTTCAGCCACCGCGGCATGGCGCGTATCCACGGAAATCACGGCCTCCGTGCACGGGCGCAGTTCCCGCACCACGGGAAGCACCCGGTCCAGCTCCTCCTCCACGGAAACCTCCGCAGCCCCCGGCCTGGTGGATTCCCCTCCTATATCCAGAATCAGAGCCCCCTGCCGTTCAAGCTCCCGCGCATGGGAGACGGCACGTTCCAGCGTATGGAACCGCCCTCCGTCGGAAAAGGAATCCGGGGTAACGTTCACTATTCCCATCAGCACGCCTCCGCGCTCCACATTCAATAGGTCTCGCCTTACAAGCCAGTTCATCTAATTACGTTCTTGTCAAAGGCACTATACATCACTTTAATAAGTCAGAAACACTTTTTTCATCATGAAAATATCGCCCCTGCTTCTCATCGTTCCCCTGGCCATGACATCCGGAGCCCTGGCTGCCAGCCAGGACGATTTCAATGTCCAGACCTCCTCCTCCCGCCTGGTCAAGCATGAAGACGGTTCACGCAGCTATTTTGAAAAGACCAACGAAGGCAAGGGGATGAAAAAGACGACTTACAATACCCATAACGTGCTTGTTTCCGTAACCCTGTACACCCGGGGGAAATACAACCAGCTTCTCTCCTGCCTCATCTTCGACGGACAGAAAAATGAGCTGTTCTATGTAAGCTACGGCTACAACCAGAACGCAGAGCTGGTGGAAGAACGGATGTTCGACTCCAAGACCAAGGAACTTGTGCGCCGCTTCCTTTACAGGTATGACGCCATGGGCAACCGCAGCAAGCCCGTGTGCATCACCCTGGTCAAAGACAACAAAAACGTGGAAAAATACGGCAAGGAAACCGCTCCGGAAAAGGACCCCTTTGCCGCCGACTTTGAAAAGAAGAACAAGTAGGCTCCGGAATACCAGAAAGAACCGTTCCTTATTGACCCCTTTCCACCGGCCGCCGTCCCCTGTGATGACGGCCGGTTTTATCTTTCACACCGTGTGAAGCAGACCGGAAGGATACGTATCTCTTTCAACAAGAGAGGAATGCGCACGAATGTCCTGTTCCAGGCAAAACACGCCTCTCCCTCGTCAACTTCCTTTAATCCGCCCTATACGGGAACGGAGACGGGATTCAGTAGCGCCCCATTAAAAGGGCGCCTTATTCTTCATCGCTGGCTTCCAGTCTGTTCCGCCAGCGGCGGGCCACCCAGGGACGCACCAGCCCGTAAAGCAGGTAAATGGAGAAAATGACCGCGGGCATCACCCACGGGAATTTGAAGATGCAGATGACCGCCAGCACAATGAGCACGATCGCGTACATCGTTCCCCGCGTGCGCATGTTGATGTGCTTGAAGCTGGGATAAACCACCCGGCTCATCATCAGGACGGACACTCCCGCCATCGCCAGGGCAATCACGTACTTGAACACGCCCAGGTCCATGGCCCCGTCCGGAGCCCTGCCCGCCAAATACATCACCAGGTACATGGTGGAAACCACGGCGCCCGCCGCCATCGGAACGGGCAGCCCCACAAAATCGCTGCTCTGCCCTTCCTTCCGGGGAGCGGCGGCCATGCAGTTGAACCGCGCCAGGCGCAGGGCGGCGCACAGCAGGTACAGGATGCCGATGCCCCAGCCCACCTCCGGCGGAGAAAGCTGGAACAGGACGGCCTTGGCCACCAGCAGCGCCGGGGCAATGCCGAAGGAGACGATGTCCGCCAGGGAATCAAATTCCCGGCCGAAGGGGCCGTCCTGCCCGCGCATGCGGGCAATGCGGCCGTCAAACAAATCAAACAGGCACGCCGCAAAAATCAGGAACGTGGCATTCTGGTAATAGGAGAAGGCCGCCACGGCATCGCTGTCCGCCTGGTTGATCCCTTCAAAAATCGTCAGAATGGCGAAAAACCCGCACACCAGGTTCCCTGCCGTAAACAGGTTCGGCAGAATGGGAATCTCAGGTTCGTCCGGAAAAATCTTCTTGTCCATGATCGGTGTCCAGTGAGGCGCCCCGTGAAGGGCTTATCCGTTAATGATGTTGCGGGCCGCCGCAGCCAGGGCCTGGGGATCGGCATCCTGCGGGGCGGAACCGCGGGCCTGGTCCGGACGGCCGCCCCCCTTGCCTCCGGCAAGAGCGGAAACCTCGCGGACCATATCCCCGGCGGACAATCCGTCCGCAATGGCATCTTTGCCACAATAAGCGCCCAGGAGCAAGGAAGAACTGTCCACGCACAGCAGGAAGGCGGCGCCCGCATACTGGCGCTTTTTCAGGCCGTTCAGCAATTCCTGAAGCAATTCCCCGGCTCCTTCCGCCACCTGGATCAGGGAAGCGGGGTCATCGGAAAGCCATTCATTCAGCAGGGCGTCAGCCCTGGCGGCGGACTGCCCGGCACGGGCCTTCTTAAGCTTCTTTTCCGCATCCAGGGCCGTCTGCTTGAAATGCTCCACGGAGGCGTCAAAACGCGCCAGGGAATCATTCACCGTCCGGATGTCGGAGGCTCCCAGGGCGGACAGGCCCGGCTTGCCTTCAATCGTGGGAACGGGTACTTGTTCCAGCCTCATGTCCGCCAGCTCATAATTGACTTCCTTGATCTTTTCCACCGCCCTGGCGATTTCCAGGCTCCTGGCGACGACGTGCTGGCGGATCATTTCCAGGGCGGCGTCTCCCGTCATGGCCTCAATGCGGCGCACGCCGGAGGCGATGGCCCCCTCGCTCTTAATCTTGAACAGGCCTATATCCTTCGTATTGGCAATGTGCGTTCCGCCGCAGAACTCCATGGAAACGCCATCCAGTTCATTCCGGCAGCCGCCCACCTGGACCACGCGCACCACGTCCCCGTACTTGTCGCCGAAGAACTGGGCAATTGCGGAATTTCCCTTCACGTCCGCATAGGCGCGTTCCGTGCAGTGCACAGGCAGCGCCTCCTCAATCCAGCCGTTCACCTTCTCTTCAATCCGGCGGAGCTGGTCCGGCGTGACGGCGCCGCTGTTAAAGTCAAAGCGCAGGCGGTCTTCCGAAACGAAGGAACCCTGCTGGGCCGCATCCGGGCTGACCACCTGGTGCAGGGCGCAGTGAAGAAGGTGGGTGGCGGTATGGTGCGCCTCCACGCGGCGGCGGCGCTCCGCGTCAATGCCCAGATGCACGCGGTCACCGGGTTTCACGTCCAGCCCTTCGCGGGCTTCCACCACATGGGCGCGGGCATTCCCGATCTGCTGTACGGCAACCACATGGTAGCTGTCCCCGCCTATTTCAATCAACCCGGCATCGGAAACCTGGCCTCCCATCTCCGCGTAAAACGGAGTCTTGTCCGTAATGATGAACAGGGAATCCCCCTGGCGGCTTACTTCCAGCACGGTGGCGGCGCATTCGTCCACATCGTACCCCGTGAACTCCGTCACGGCGTCCGTCTTCAAATCCAGGGCACGGACCACCTCGCTCTTGCGGGCGGCGCGGGCGCGTTCCCGCTGCTCATCCATCAGCCTGTTGAACCCGTCCATGTCAATTTCCAGCCCGCGTTCCTCCGCAAGCAGGGCCGTCAGGTCAATCGGGAAACCGTACGTATCATAAAGCCTGAACGCAAACTCGCCGCCCACCTTTCCGGCGGAAGCCGTTTCCGCATCAAACAATTCCAGGCCGCGGTCCAGCGTTTCATTAAAGCTGGCCTCTTCACGGTTCAGCACCTCCTTCACGGTGGCGGCGCGGGCGGCCAGCTCAGGGAACACCTGCCCGAAGGATTCCACCAGCGTATACACCAGCTCTGCCAGGAACGGCTGGGTAAAGCCCAGGCGGCGGCCGTAGCGCACGGCACGGCGCAAAATGCGGCGCAGCACGTAATTACGGCCGTTGTTGCCCGGCAGAATACCGTCCGCTATGGAAAAACTGAGCGTACGCAGATGGTCCGCAATCACGCGGAAGGCAATCGCCTCCTGAAGAGCATCATCCTGCGCGCCCACCTTCTTGGAACCGGGCGCCGGATACACGTCCACGTACTTCCGTCCGCTCAGCACCTCCAGGCGGTCGAACAGGGGGCGGAACACGTCCGTGGCGTAATTGGACGGCTTGCGGGAAAAATCCTTGAACCCGTCCGTGCACTGCATGATGGAGCACGCGCGTTCAAAACCCATGCCCGTATCCACATGGCACGCCGGAAGATTGCGCATGGAGCCGTCGCTCTCCGCATTATACTGGATGAACACCAGGTTCCAGATTTCTATGCACTGGTCGGAATCCTTGTTCACCAGGCTGCCCTTCGTATCCCCTTCCGGGGTCAGGTCCACGTGCAGCTCGGAACAGGGGCCGCAGGGGCCGGTTTCACCCATCATCCAGAAATTATCCTTCACGTTCCCGTGCACGATCTGCACGTCCGGGTCCAGCCCGCGGGAACGGAACAGCTCCGCCCAGTAATCCCAGGCCTCCTGGTCAAACTCTCCGGGATCGCCCTTGCTCTTGTCCGGCGCGTATACGGTGGCGTACAGCCGTTCCGCCGGGAACCCCCACCGTTCCACCACCAGTTCCCAGGCCCAGTGGATGGCTTCTTTCTTGAAATAATCCCCGAAGGACCAGTTCCCCAGCATCTCAAAAAACGTGTGGTGGTAGGAATCATAACCCACATCCTCCAGGTCGTTGTGCTTGCCGCCGGCGCGGATGCACTTCTGGGTGTCCGTGGCGCGGGCGGGCGTCCACGGCGGGGTCCATACTCCCAGGAAATACGGAACAAACTGGTTCATGCCGGCATTAGTGAACAACAACCCCGGGCTCTGGGGCATCAAAGAAGCAGAGGGCACGACCGTGTGCTGTTTCTCGCGGAAAAAGTCCAGGAAGCTTTGGCGTATCTCGGTGGCGGTCATCATAGCAAATAATAGGAAAAGTAAAAGTCGCCGGATTATGCCTGTTCCGCCCCCGTTAGTAAACCGCTAATTCCTTCTCCGTCATGACGGCTGTATTTTTACTTGTAAAAAATTATACACATGTATAAATAAAGACATGAAAAAGCTGGTGATACTCCTGATTCTTCTTTGTGCGGCAGGAGCGGCAGCCTGGTTCATCTACCGGGAAGCTCCGTCCGGGCCTGAGGATAAAGCCGTCCTTTACGGCAACGTGGACCTGCGCCAGGTGGACCTGGCCTTCCTGATCTCCGAACGGATTGACTCCGTGCTGGTGGACGAGGGGGATACCGTGGTCCCCGGGCAGAAACTCGCCACGCTGGAAACGGTGCGCCTGCAGCAGGCTGTGGATGAGGCGCGGCAGACAACGGAGGCCGCGCGGCAGAACTACCTGCGCGTTAAAAACGGACCGCGCGCGGAGGAAATAGCCCAGGCACGGTCAAACGTGCAGGCGGCGGAAGCCACGCTGAACAACGCCGCGGTACGCAGCAAGAGGCTGGTGGCGCTGGCCGACACCAAATCCATCTCCCGCCAGGAGGCGGACGACGCCGTAGCCTCCCAGCAAGTGGCGGCAGCCAATCTGGACGTAGCCAGAAAGCAGCTGGAACTGCTGCTGGCGGGTTCCCGCGTGGAAGACATTGCTCAGTCCCTGGCCCAGTACAACCAGGCGAAGGCCAATCTGGTCATCAGGGAACAGAACCTGAAGGACGCCGTTCTTTATGCGCCGGGCAATGCCGTGGTGCGCAACCGGATTCTGGAAAAAGGGGACATGGCCTCCCCGCAGAAACCCGTTTACAACCTCTCCCTGAACCACACCAAATGGGTGCGGGCCTATCTGACCGAATCCCAGCTGGGAAAGGTGAAACCCGGCTTCTCCGCCACCGTGCACAATGACAGCTTCCCGGATACGGACTTCAAGGGAACGGTGGGCTTCATCTCCTCCGTGGCGGAATTCACGCCCAAGAACGTGGAAACGCCGGATCTCCGGACAGCCCTGGTATATGAAGTGCGCATCATCGTGGACGACCCGGACAACCGGCTGCGCCTGGGCGCCCCCGCCACGGTCACCATCCCGCTGGACCAGGCCGCCGGGCAGCGGGCTCCGGAACAGCCCAGGCCATGAATACGGACTCCCAGCCCCTGATTGACTGCCGGAACGTCCGCAAAATGTTTCCGGACCCGGCGGGCGTTCCCTTTGCGGCGGTGGACGGCGTCTCCTTCCGCCTTTCCGCCGGGGAAATCGTGGGGCTGCTGGGGCCGGACGGCGCGGGGAAAACCACGCTCATCCGCCTGATCACCGGCCTGATGAAGCCGCATGAAGGCTCCATTTCCGTATTAAATCTGGACTCCGTCAAAAAGGCGCGGGCCATTCAGGCCTCCATTGGGTACATGCCGCAGAAATTCGGCCTTTACGAAGACCTTACCGTGAGGGAAAACATGGAGCTCTACGCCCGCATGCACGGCGTCTCCGGCCAGGACCGGGAAAAACGCTTCCGCAGCCTGCTCTCCATGACCAGCCTGGAACGCTTCACCACGCGCCTGGCGGGCAAGCTCTCCGGCGGCATGAAGCAAAAACTGGGGCTGTGCTGTTCCCTGGTCTCCTCCCCTCCCCTGATTCTGCTGGATGAACCCACCGTGGGGGTGGACCCGCTCTCCCGCCGGGAACTGTGGAACATCCTGGGACAGTTCTCCCATGAGGAAGGCGTGGGCGTGCTGGTCAGCACCTCCTACATGGATGAATCCGCCTACTGCAACCGTACCCTTATCATGTACAAGGGGGGCCTGCTGATGGATGCTCCGCCTGCGGACGTCATCGCCCGCGCGGAAGGCATGTGCATCACCGTGCGCACGCCGGAAGGCATTCATGCGCGCCAGTTCCAGAGCAGGCTGGCCGCCCTGCCCGGAATCATCAACGCCACTCCCCAGGGAGGCACCGTGCGCATCATCCTGCCGCAGGACCACCCCACGCGGCGGAAGCTGGAGGAATACCACCCGCAGCCGGGGCAGCCGGACTTTTCAGACGGCTTCATGACCCTGCTGGCCGGGCAGGCGGACCTCACCCCGCAGGACATCCCCGTTCCCGCGGAAACGCCTCCCCCCGGCCAGGGAACAAGCGGAGAAACCATCATCCGGGTAACGGACCTTGTACGCAAATTCGGCAGCTTCACCGCCGTCAACCACGTCAGCTTCTCCGTCAGCAGGGGGCAGGTCTTCGGCCTGCTGGGGCCGAACGGGGCCGGAAAAAGCACTACGTTCCGCATGCTTTGCGGCCTCCTCCCGGCAACCGGAGGCACCCTTAACGTGGCCGGAGCGGACCTGAGAACCGCCGCCGCCCGCGCACGGAGAAGAGTAGGTTACGTGGCCCAGAAATTCTCCATGTACGGCATGCTCACCACGCGGCAGAACCTGGAATTCTTTGCCGGGGCCTACGGCATGGCCGGCAAGGAGCGGCGGGACGCCATCCGTTCCATGGAAGAGGAATTCCACCTCACCCCGTACATGAACGCCCCCGCCGCGCACCTGCCCGGCGGCTACAAGCAGCGCCTGAGCATGGCGTGCGGCCTGCTCCACTCCCCGGACATCCTCTTCCTGGATGAACCCACCTCCGGCGCGGACCCCCTGGCCCGGCGCGACTTCTGGCTGCGCATCAACTCCCTGGCGGAAAAAGGCGTCACCATCATCATCACCACCCACTTTCTAGGGGAAGCGGAATTCTGCGACAATATGCTCATCATGATGGACGGAACCACACTGGCGGAAGGCTCTCCGGATGAAATACGCCAATATGCCCCGCCCCGCGAAGACGGCGCCCCGGCCTCCCTGGAAGACGCCTTCCTGGCCATCACGGAGGAACACATGCGGAAGGGAGGGGAAGAGTCATGAAGGCCTCCCTCAAACGCATCGGCGCCCTCATCGTCAAGGAACTCCACCAGGTGGTCCGGGACCCCGGCAACATCGGCATCGCCGTCATTCTCCCCGCCGTGCTCCTGCTCCTCTTCGGCTACGGCATGAGCATGGACATCAAAAACGTGCGCATCGCGTACCTGGCCGTTCCGGCCTCCAGCGAATCCACCAACCTGGAAACGCGCCTCACCCTCTCCAAATATTTCCAGACCACCCGCGTTTTCTCCTCACGCGAGGCGGAGGAAAAGCTGCGCACCCATCAGGCGGACGCCTTCATCGCCCTGCAAAGCAACGCGCCGGACACGCTCACCGGCGGCGTCACGAAAGTCCAGATCGTCGTCAACGGAGTCAACGCCAACCAGGCCACCCTCATACGCAACTACCTCCAGGCCGTCGTCGGTTCCTGGGCGGCCTCCCTGAACGGCCAGGCCGCCCCCGTGCTGGACGTGCAGACGCGCACCCGCTTCAATGAAGCCAACGACAGCCACTACTACCTGGTTCCCGGCGTCATCGTCACCATCATGACCATGATCGGGGCGCTCCTCACCTCCCTGGTCATGGCGCGGGAATATGAACGGGGCACGCTGGAAAGCCTCTTTGTCACCCCCGTGGGCAGCGGGGAAATCCTCACCGCCAAGGCGGCCACCAACTTCCTGCTGGGCATGGTCAGCCTGGCCATCTCCATGATCTTCGCCGCCTTCGTCTTTGACATCCCCATCCGCGGCTCCCTCACCCTGCTGCTGGCGGTCTCCGCCCTGTTCCTGATCGTGGCCCTGGGGCTGGGGCTCGTCATCTCCACCGCCACGAAAAACCAGTTCCTGGCCTGCCAGTTCGCCATCATGGGCACCTTCATGCCGGCCCTCATGCTCTCCGGCTTCCTGTACGACATCCTGAACATGCCCCCCGCCGTGCGCGCCCTCACCTACATGATCCCGGCGCGCTACTACGTCACCCTGCTCCAGACCCTCTTCCTGGCAGGGGACATCCCCTCCGTCATCATCCCGTGCTGCATCACGCTGGGCGTCTTCGCCGTCGTCCTCATGGGCATCGCCCGGTTGAAAGCCCCCAAATCCCTCGAATAGCACCATGGACTTCTTCGTCAGAATAGCCTCCCTCGTAAAAAAGGAACTGCTGGCCGTGCTCAGGGACAAAAAAAGCCGTATGGCCCTGATCATCCCGCCCGTCATCCAGATATGCATCTTCGGATACGCGGCCACCATGAACGTCACGCGCGTGCCTTACGCCGTGCTGGACAAGGACGGCGGGGAAACGGCCGCCCAGTACATCGCGGACCTGGAAGGAACCGGCATCTTCCGGCGGCAGGCTGCGGCAGCCACGGAAAAGGACATCGACCGCATGATCGACAACCGGGAAATCGTCGTAGGGCTCACCATTCCGCCGGACTTCTCCCGCAATCTCCAGACGGGCCGCCCCGCCTCCCTCCAGCTCATTGCGGACGGGCGCAACGCAAACACGGCAGCCATCGCCCTCGGCTACGCCCAGCAAATCGCCTCCAGCTTCGGCGCGGACCTGACCGCCAGAAACGGCGGCGCCTCCCCGGTGGAAATAGAAGCCCGCTCCTGGTTCAACCCCAACCTCATCACCCGCTGGTTCATCGTACCCGGCCTCATTGCCGTCCTGGCCCTGATCAACTCCATCCTCTCCGGGGCGCTCTCCATCGCCCGGGAACGGGAGGAAGGCACCTTTGACCAGCTCCTGGTGGCCCCGTACAACCCGGGGGAAATCCTGCTGGGCAAAGGCATCGCCACGGTCATCACCGGCTCCATGCAGGCCGTCTTTGTGGTGCTGGTGGCCATGTTCTGGTTCCGCATCCCCTTCCAGGGCTCCATCTGGCTGCTTGCCGCGGCCATTCTGCTCTTCATCATCACTGCGGCGGCCATCGGGCTGTGCATCTCATCCTTCGCCCAATCCCTCCAGCAGGCCATTGTGGGAACCTTCCTGCTGCTGGTCCCCATGGTCATGCTCTCCGGCTTTGCCACGCCCATCTCCAGCATGCCGGACATCTTCCAGGACCTTACCCTGCTCAACCCCATGAGATACGGGCTGGAACTCATCCAGCGCATCTTCCTGGAAGGGGCCGGATTCCTGGACCTCTGGCCCCTCTTCGGGGCCATTCTTATTGTAACGGCGGTCTCCGTATTCGCCGCCATCTTCTCCTTCCACCACAAGATTTCCTGACGGAAAACTCCACGGGAAAATCTCCCTTCCCGGCTCCCGGAACATCCCGGCGCCCTTTTACCATTAACCCTTCCTCTTTAATATTTTCATCACGCCAATCCCGTCACCCGCATAAAAATACTTGCATCCGGCACGGTTTTTCTATTCTATCTCCTTCGTTCTCCTTGAGAACATGGGCTCGTCGTTCAATGGATAGGACATCGGTTTCCGGTACCGACGATGTAGGTTCGATTCCTACCGGGCCTACCAGAGTTTTCATGCCGCATGTGACTGTTTATCAGTGCCTGCGATTTTTATTTTCTTGAAATCTCAAGACATGAAAACGGTTTTTAAGCGCATTGTCCTGCAGTAGCATTCATGGAATACCGTCGCGTTTCAAGACGGTATTCCATGAATGTGGAAAGGGTGCCACTATGCGAGTTTGCGGAGCATGATGTGGACATGGGGCCATGTGCCCCCGCCGTTGATAAGGAATGCGAGAGTGCCCGTGGAGCACGTCCATACGAAGTGGGCCTTGATCCAGTTGACGTAGGAAGAGTAGCCCTGTCCATCCGGGCCGATGGGTTCTCCCGGAGATTCCCACGTGACGGGGAATGAAGTACCTTCTGCCCTGGGAGAGCCGGAACCTTCCGCTTCAAAGAAGGAGATGGAGGGATCGCCTTTTGAGAGGGCAAACAGGGAATTGACGTATTCCCCGGTATGGTTCATGGCTTTGAGGAAGATTTCATAGGTTCCGTTTGCAACGGAGGTGTTTGCCAGGGTTTCCGCCGTTCCCAATAGGTAGGTGCATGTTCCTCCGCTTCCTCCACCACTGGCCGCAATGGCTGCGTCAGTCATTGACTTGTTCATGATGTCCGTCGCGTCGGGATTGGCTTTTGTTGCGCAGGTGACAGTATCTTTAAAGACCGCCCCTCCGTTGCATGTAATACTCTGGCATTCGATGATAGTTGCCTGAACATTAGGCGTAGTCACGGAAGTTGGGAAGAGGTCTCCTTTAAGTAACTCGTCCGTCCGGGCATTTGTGTTGTTCCATATGGTGCGTTCTTCCTCCGTAATATGTGCGGTGGAATTGCCTGTATGTGCATTGAAGGCAGACGTGTCGGCTTTTGTGGAGAGATCGGAAGCATCCGCCTTGGCATCCCAGGCAGTGCGTTCCCCCTCCGTAAGATGGATGGTCTTGTTTCCTGCATGGCCGGCAAAGTCACTCTGTGCTGCCACCAGAACTTCACTCTGTGTTGTTACCAACACTCCGTTTACTGTAGTAATCTCATTCATGATTGTTATTTAATTGCTTGTGGTGAAGTGGTTGAAAACGCCACGCCGCACCGTCCACCATCGTGAACTCCGAATAATCCTGACTGCTGAAAAGCCGTCGTCCTCCCGGACATTAACTGCTTCCACAGTCAAAACGACTGCATCCCCGGATCCCGGGGACACTTTCCCTTTCTCCAAGCGTGAGCTGATGATCGGGTCCAGCCGCACCCGGACTTGAAGCGCTCTCCATTCGTCGGATAAAACGGCAAGGCGTAATGCCACTTCATTGAAAGTTTCCGCCTGTTCCCGCGGAATATCATCCTGTGTGAAGCGTTGGGATTGAATAAAGACGTTCCTAGCCGGGAATAAAGCTATCAAGGTAAACCATCCCCAATTGCCGGGTTCCGGGAACCGAAATTGCAATTAAACTCTCATAACTATTTAATTTAAGAAACTTAAATCCATTCGTAGACTACATTTTCTTTGTCTTGCCCGGCCTCCGAGCGGAGCGAGCCACTACCGTCCCGGCAGCGAAAAGATAACAGAAGGGGAGCCAACTGGAGAAGGTTCATGGAGAACCTTACTCCATGCCATTACACGGAGTCATTTAAAGGGCGGTCCCCTTTTTCGGCACGAAAAGACAGGACATATCCACCCCCTCAAGCTCCAGAAGCCTGATTTTCGCGGCAATTCCCCCAGCATAGCCCGTCAGGCTCCCGCCTGCACCCACCACCCGGTGGCACGGGATGATGATGGAAATGGGATTATGCCCCACCGCTCCTCCTACTGCTTGAGCAGACATGCTCCTTTTATTCCCGCGCGCGGCCATCTTCCGGGCAATCTCTCCGTAAGTGGTAACTTCTCCGTAGGGAATGTCGCAGAGAATCTTCCATACGCCCTGGCGGAACTCTCCCCCCACGGGGGCCAGCGGCAATTCGGCTATCGGAGGCTTGCCGCCCGCAAAATATCTGTCCAGCCAGTCTTTTGCCGCGGCAAATACCGGCAGGCCGTCCCTTTCCTCCATGTTCCCGCTGACGGTATCTCCAAAATACTTCTGGCCTTCCAGCCACAAGCCTGCAAGATGTTCCCCGTCGCTCGCCAGCGTGAGCGGCCCGAGGGGTGACGAATAGTGTGTTGAATAATACATCATCTTTCTAGTGTTTCAGTGAATTCCATAAATTGACGGCAGCATACCCGCGCCACGGCCTCCAGCCTTCCGCCAGGACAAGAATTTCCTTTTGCGTGCGCGGGGCTAGCGCCTCTCTAATGCCGTGGTCGGTTGAAGGAAAGGCATCCGTCCATCCCAAGGCCCGCATGGCGATATACTGCGCCGTCCATGCTCCAATGCCGGGGAGCCCCGCCAGCTTTTTCATCTCCGCCTCAGGATCAGCCCTGAAACTGAAATCGATGCTCCCTTCTTCAAACGCGCGCGCCAGCTCAACAACCGTCCTGCCCTTGGACGCGGTTATTCCGGGAATGCCCTGTCCGGCGCTTCCCGGACCGCTCAGGGAAAGAATCTTCCCCGGCGCAGGAAACGCATGCGCCAGCCCCTCCATCCCCGTCCGGACGGGCTCGCCATAACTCCGAGCAAGCATCCCCGCCAGAGCATTCGCGGCTTTCATGGAAATCCGCCGTTCCAGCACTGTCCGCACCGCCAGCTCGTAAGGATCAAAGCAGCCGGGCAAACGGGTCCCCGGAACATACAGCCCCGGAGACAGGCTGTTCATGGAGGCCAGCGTTTCATCCACCGCAGCCGGGTCACAATACAAGTCAAACAAATGCCGCACCCTTGCAAGCACCTGGGACAAGGCGGGAAGCAGGGACCTTGCGATCACCACGGCCAGCGCATTTTTCACAGGGCAATGGCCCACCCGTATCCAGCCATAAACATCTTTCCGCCTTCTGGTTGCAAGACGCACGGTGCGGCCATACTCCCCGCCGCGTACGGCCTCCACGCCGGGAATGGCCCGCAGCTCAAGAAACTCAAGCATCTTCTCCCACTGGTAGGGGGGGCGGTAGGGCAGCGTCAGCGTTATCCCGGAACCGTCATCCTCTTCTTCTCCCTTCCCCTGCTTCCGCAATGCCGCCGGGGAGAACCTGTATTCTTTTTTAAACAATTCATTGAACCGCCGCAAACTGCCGAACCCCGCGCTCATGGCAACATCCAAAACAGAGAGCCTTGTGCTTGTCAGGAGATTCTTCGCCAGCAGCAGGCGGAGAGTCTGCAAATACTGGATGGGAGAAACATTGAACTCTGCGGCAAATGCCCGGCGCAAATGCCGTCCGGTGCAGCCAAGGTGGGCGGCAAGCTCTTCCAGGCTTTCCATGTCTCCGCAATTCTCCTCCAGGAAACTGGCAGCCCGGCGCGCCAGGGAAGCGGAGGCGTCCACCGGAGCGGTCCCGGGCGCAAGCTCCGGGCGGCATTGCAGGCAAGGTCGGAATCCGGCCCGTTCCGCTTCCGCCGCCGTGGCATAATAGGTGCAGTTCCCGGCCCTGGGCAGCTTTGCCCAGCATACGGGGCGGCAATAAATGCCCGTAGACGCAACCCCCACAAAGAAATGGCCGTCAAAACGGGCATCCTTGGATTTAAACGCGGCATACCAGGCCTTTTCATTTCCTTTCATGGTTCTGCAAACTCCACGGTTGATGCCCATGATAGCAAACCGCGGAAATGATTCCCGCCATTTTCGGACATGCATCCAAAAAAATTATTTTGACATTGCGGGAACAATTATATAACCAATTACGTAATCAGTTACGTTTTTAACAACACAAAAGGAGCAGGAAACATGGATTTCTTCAACCAGACAGGGAAAATGGCCATTGGAAGCAGGCTGCGGATGCTGACGGATAAAATAACGAATGACGCCGCCCTGATCTTCCGGATGTACGGCGTGGACATCCGCCCCAAATGGTTTCCCGTATTTTTTGTCCTGTCACGGGGGGAGGCCAAAACCATCACCTCCATTGCCAGGGAAATAGGGCATTCCCACCCGTCCGTCAGCAACATTGTCAAGGAGATGGGCGCCAGGGGGCTGGTGAAAGAAAAAAAGGACAAAACGGACGGACGGAGAAACCTTATCATGCTGTCCCCCAAGGGAAAGAAAATGTCCGATATCATGGAGGAACAATATCCCGACGTAGAAGCCGCCGTGGAACAAATTTCCCGCCAAACCCGGAACGACCTGTGGCGCGCCATTGAAGAATGGGAAGGGCTGCTGGCGGAAAAAACGCTGCTGGAACGGGTGAAGGAAGCAAAAAGGGAACGGGAAGGCCGGGACGTGGCCATTGTTCCCTACGAGCCCCGCTACCGGGACGCCTTCAAGACGCTCAATGAAGAATGGATTACGGCGCACTGGCAGATGGAAGAACCGGACCATCACGCGCTGGACCACCCGCAGGAGCACATTCTGGACAAGGGCGGCCACATTTTCGTGGCACTATACAAGGAAGAGCCGGTCGGCGTGTGTGCCCTGTGCAAGAAGGATGACCCCGTTCATCAGTACGAGCTGGCCAAGCTAGCCGTCAGCCCCAGCGCGCAGGGCAAAGGCATCGGCATGCTGTTGTGCCGGACCGTCATCGCCAAGGCGAAGGAACTGGACTGCAAAAAAATCTTTCTGGAAAGCAATACCCTGCTCCGCCCGGCCATCCAGCTGTACAGGAAGGCGGGATTCAAGGAAGTTGCCATCTATCACCCGTCCTATGAGCGGGTGGATATCCAGATGGAACTGGCGCTCCAGTAACGCGCAGCTCCTTGCGCGTCCCGTCCCGGATAATTCCGGAGGAAGGTTACTGTCTTTTCCTCCGTGCAGAGGGTAAACGGCCTGTTGTTTTTCCGGCAGTCCAGTTCCTTCCTGCACAGCGCAACCGGGAAAGGAACACATCCCTTATATTCGCGCCCAGCCTGACGGCGCTCCATTTTCCTCTGGAAATTCCGGCGTTCAACCACCTTCCTCCAAACCGTTTCATTCAAAATCGCCGCGTTTCCCAGAAACCTCCCTTTCTTTCATTTTCAAGCCGTTCTTTACCCCGTCCAACTGGACTTGACGGACAAATTGCGTTATGATGGGGGCGCCCCTTTTCTCATGATTTCCGCTTCACCGGGATCATGAAGCGCACCCATGAAACAGAGAAAAATCATCCATGTGGATATGGATGCCTTTTACGCATCCATTGAACAGCGCGACCATCCGGAATACCGCGGCAAACCCATTGCCGTAGGCAGGCCGGAGATGCGCGGCGTGGTGGCGGCGGCCAGCTATGAGGCGCGCCGCTTCGGCGTGCGTTCCGCCATGCCTTCCATGAAGGCGATGAAACTCTGCCCCAAGCTGATTTTCACCAGCAACCGCATGGACGTGTACAAATCCGTTTCAGCGCAGATCCGGGCCATTTTCCACCGTTACACGGACCTGGTGGAGCCCCTTTCCCTGGATGAGGCTTTTCTGGACGTCACGGAGAACAAGCCGGGCATTCCGCTGGCTGTAGATATTGCACGGCGCATCAAAAGGGAAATCCGGCAGGAGCTTCATCTCACGGCCTCCGCAGGCGTTTCCTACAATAAATTCCTGGCAAAGATCGCTTCCGACTACCGCAAGCCGGACGGCCTGTTCACCATTCACCCCTCACGCGCAGAGGAATTCATCGCGCGGCTTCCCATTGAGGCCTTCTGGGGGGTAGGCCACGCCACCGCCGAACGCATGCGCGCCCTCTCCATCACCAACGGAGCCCAGCTCCGGGAACGGGACATGGAATTCCTGGTCCGCCATTTTGGCAAGATAGGCGGCGTTTTCTATAACTTCGCCCGCGGCATTGATGAACGCCCCGTGGAACCCTTCCGCATCCGCAAATCCGTAGGGTGCGAGGAGACCTACCGGGAAGACGCCACCAAAGCCCAGGCTCTGGAAACGCACCTTCCCCTCCTGTCTGAAGAGCTCGCGGGGCGCCTGGCGCGCTCCGGATTCCAGGGCAATACGCTGACGCTGAAAGTCAAATTCCCGGACTTCGTCCAAAAGTCCCGGAGCATTACCGTTCCGGATTGCCTGACGGAGATAGAGGACATCCTGCCCCTCGCCCGCACCCTGATGGAAGACCTGGATTCCGGAGACCGCACCTTCCGCCTGCTGGGCCTGTCCGTTTCCCATCCCAGGGAAGAGCACTCCGGGGGAATCTGGGAACAGCTGTGGCTGGACCTGGAGTACTAATCCTTCCACAGACTCCCATATTTTTAGGCTTCTTCCCTTAAAATCAACCTTATCCACAAGATATTGGCGTATGAATGAGCAAAATCCGCTCTGACCTGGTCATAGGTACGTATGAATCAGGAAGAACGGAAACAATGGAGATCATGGATAGGGACGATCGCTGAAGGCGTGGCAGGCGTCATGGCCGTGGACGGGGGGATTCCCGCCTCCCAGGACGTGCCTGACCCCGGCCCTTCCCGGACGCGCCGGCCCCTCACGGAAACGGAGAAGCGCATCATCGAACACCAGGGTACGGAACCCCCCTTTTCCGGGGAGTTCGTTAATTGCTTTGAGCAGGGGACCTATTCCTGCCGCAAGTGCGGGGAAGCCCTGTTCCGGTCGGAAGACAAATTTGACGCCGGATGCGGCTGGCCCTGCTTTGACGATTCCCTGCCGGACGCTGTCAGGTGCATCCACTCGGGTTCCGGACGGCGCACGGAGATCACGTGCTCCCATTGCGGCGCCCATCTGGGCCACATCTTCACCGGGGAACACCTGACGCTGAAGGATACCCGCTACTGCGTCAACTCCCTTTCCCTGGAATTCCAGGCGGAACCGCAGCCTGCCATGGCAGAGGGCGCCCATTGAGGAGCGCGGCACGGAAAAGAGCCAGCCGGAAGCCGGGCAAAATCTCCCGGAAAATTCTATTTTCCTGGAACAATGCCTTGCTGAAACATTCATTCCCGTGACTGCGTAATGTGGTATCATGAGAATGACCGCCCTGCGCATCATCCCGGTACTGCTGGCCCTGCTCCTGGCGTATGCCACGGGTGCTGAACCCAGAATCGCCTTTTTGGGGGACAGTATCCCGTATTCGGGCCAGTGGCCTGCCCTGGTGGAATCAGCCCTGCGGCAGACGCCGGCCTACCGGGACGCGGAAATAGTCAGCATGGCCCTTCCCAGTGAAACAGTCTCCGGCCTGTCGGAACCGGGCCACGCCGGGGGCGCCTTTCCCCGCCCCTGCCTCCATGACCGCCTGGATTCCATCCTCTCCAAATACAGGCCCACCCTTGTCATTGCCTGCTACGGCATGAATGACGGCATGATGAAGCCTTTTTCAGAAACCGGCTTCCATGCCTTTAAAAAAGGCATGGAACGGCTGAAGCGGAGGGTGGAAGCCGCCGGGGCCCAATTCATCGCCATCACGCCGCCCCTGTACATGGCGGATGCTCCGGAAAAGGATGCGGCCCGTTACAACCAGGTGCTGGATACCTATGCCGCATGGCTGGTCAGCCGGAAAAAAGACGGCTGGAAGGTGGTGGACATGCGCCCGGAACTTGCCAGGCAAATCCGGGAGGCGAAGAAAAAGAATCCCAAATTCATTTATGCCGGGGACGGCGTCCACCCCGGCCAGGAAGGACACTTCATGATTGCCGGGGCCGTCTGGCCTCCGCTTGCCTCCATCCTCCGCCTGCCCTCCCGCGTCCGTTTTCCGGAAGGGGATGATTTCAAAAAAATCCTGGACCGGCACAACCTTTATAAACTGGCATGGCTTACGGAAACGGGCCATCAGCGCCCCGGCATCCCGAAGGGGGTTCCCGTTTCCGTGCTTCCCTGCCTCCGGGAAGGGGTGAGCGTCTCGGAATGGCAGGGCTTCCCCTCCCTGCGGTTCAAAGTAGCGGGCAGAAACGCCACCCTTGTTCTTCCCGGACCCCCTGCGGAAAACAGGCCGTGGATCTGGCGGCAGGAATTCTTCGGCCATGAGCCCCAGGCGGACGTAGCCCTGCTAAAGGAAGGCTTCCACGTGGCTTATGTGGATGTGCAGAACATGTACGGCGCGCCCACGGCCATGAAGATCATGGACCAGTTTTATCACACCCTGGTCAGGGACTACGGGCTTTCCCCGAAAACGGTCCTGGAAGGGTTCAGCCGTGGAGGGCTCTTTTCCTTTAACTGGGCAGCCCTGCACCCGGACCGGGTAGCGGCCATGTATGTGGACGCCCCCGTCTGCGACGTTGCAAGCTGGCCCGGCGGCAAAGGCAAGGGCAAAGGCTCCCCGGAGGACTGGCGCCGCCTGCTGGACGTCTATGGCGTAACGGAACAGGAAGCCTTATCCGGAAAGCTGAGTCCCGTCAACAGGCTGGCTCCGCTGGCTGAAGCGCGCATTCCGGTGCTTGCCGTGGTGGGGGACGCCGACGACGTGGTGCCCGTGGAGGAAAACATGGCCGTAGTGGAACGGAAGTACCGCGCCATGGGCGGCAGCATCCGGGTGATCCATAAACCGGGCATGGGCCATCATCCGCACAGCCTCCCGGACCCGGCGCCGATTGTGGATTTTATCTTGGAATCCGTTCGCAAAACCGGAACCCCTGCGGCGGAACGGGAAACGCAAGTCTCCGGATAGCCCTGCTCCGGCGGCGGAAAGCCTCTTCCCGGCGCCGCGTTCCCGCCGCACCGGGGAACAGGGGGATTAGCTTGACTTTCCTGTAATGACGCCTATTCTGGCTCAAGCATTATTTGCAACCACTCACACTTATTATGACCGACCGCAGAATTGTTATCACCGGCATCGGAGTGATCAGCCCCCTGGGCAATGATCTTGCATCTACCTGGGAAGCCATGAAGGCTGGCCGCAGCGGCATTGACACCATCAAGTCCATGGATGTCACCGACTACTCCACAAAAATCGCCGGTGAAGTCAAGGATTTCGATCCGGCCCCCTATTTCAAGACGCCCAAGGACGCGCGCCGCGTGGACCGCTTCACGCACTTTGCCATGGGCGCGGCTGGAATGGCTCTCAAGGATTCCGGCATGGACCTGGACGCGGAAGACAAAACCCGCATCGGCGTCATGGTGGGCAGCGGCATCGGCGGCCTCGGCACGCTGGAAACCCAGCACGCCACGCTTCTCTCCAAGGGACCGACCCGCGTGTCTCCCTTCATGATCCCATACATGATCAGCAACATCGCCTCCGGCCTCATCTCCATGGAATACGGCCTCGGCGGACCAAACATGTCCATCGTTACGGCCTGCGCCACCTCCAACCACAACATCGGGGAAGCCTGGCGCATCATGAAATTCGGTGATGCGGACGTCATGGTCTGCGGCGGCGCGGAAGCCACCATCCTGCCCACGGGCGTATCCGGCTTCAGCAACATGAAAGCCCTCAGCTCCCGCAATGACGAACCCCAGCGCGCCTCCCGCCCGTATGATGTGGACCGCGACGGCTTCGTCATGGGTGAAGGCGCCGGCGTCGTCATTCTGGAAACACTGGAACACGCCCAGAAACGCGGCGCAAAAATCTATGCGGAACTTGTGGGCTACGGCATCTCCGCGGACGCCTACCACCTGACGGCTCCGGATCCGGAAGGCCGCGGCGCCGCCCGCTGCATGCAGATGGCTCTGGAACACGCCGGCATGAAGCCGGAAGACATCGACTACATCAACACCCACGGCACCTCCACCCCGCTGGGCGACATTTGTGAAACGAAGGCCATCAAGGCCGTCTTCGGCGATCATGCCAAAAACGGTCTGCTCATCAGCTCCACCAAATCCATGACGGGCCACCTTCTGGGCGCCGCCGGCGGCGTGGAACTGGCAGCCTGCCTCATGGCCATGCAGGACGGCATCATCCCGCCCACCATCAACGTGGACAACCAGGACCCGGAATGCGATCTGGACTGCGTGCCCAACACGGCCCGGAAGGCCAAGGTGGACGCCGCCCTGAGCAACTCCTTCGGCTTCGGCGGACATAACTCCTCCGTCATCGTCAAGAGATTTTCCTGATTCCCTCAGGCTCCCTCTTCCCGGCGGAAGCGCTGATGTTTGTGTCCACCGCAGCCATCACGCTTCCGCCTTCTTCATTTACAGCCATGCATTCCCACAAACATCAGGACATTCTGCTCATGCGCTGGGCCCTGTTCTCCGTCACGGGGATCATCCTGATCGTGGTGCTGTATTCCGTGGGCGTCACTCCTACCTGGGCGCAAGGCCTTAAAGAAGCCATGGTTCCCGCACCGTTCCTGCTGGGCCCGGAAGCTCCGGCCCTTTCTCCCGGCATGGGCTTCCTGCTGTGCATTGCCCTGACTCTGGCCCTGGTTTACGATCTGCTGCTGATCCGCGGGACCTTCCGTAAAACCGCCGTTCTGGCCGCCTTCCTGCTCCTGCTGGCCTGCTTCACTCCCGTGCTGGGACTGTGGGGCGTCTTCTTCAACCCCGTTCCGTGCCTGCTCTCCGCAGGGTGCGCGGGAATCCTCGCCATCCTGTGGCCACAGCCGCCCCCTCATTCTGAACCTCCCCCCGCCCATGAATAACCTGGACTATCCCCTTCCCGTACTTGAACTGGTAGCCGCCCTGAAACAGCTTCCGGGCATCGGCACCCGGGGCGCGGAACGCATGGCCCTGTGGATGCTTCAGGGGCACATGGGAGAAGCGGAAGCAATTGCCCGCACCATCGGTCAGGCGGCGGAACACGTCACGCCGTGCCCCGTATGCGGCTTTTTCAGCACTGCCGGCGAACCCTGCTCCGCCTGCCGGGATGAGGAGCGGGACAGCTCCCTCATCTGCGTGGTGGAACAGGCCACGGACGTCATTCCCATTGAACGCAGCAGCGCTTACCGCGGACTGTACCACTGCCTGGGCGGGAAGCTCTCCCCGCTGGATGATGTGGAACCGGAAGACCTCAACATCCACGCCCTGGTGGAACGAGTCACCCGTCAGCCGGGCTGTGAAGTCATCCTGGCGACCGGGTCAGATGTGGAAGGAGAAGCCACGGCTACCTACCTGCACCACCTGCTCAAAGACCTGGACTGCAGGGTTTCCCGCCCCGCCCAGGGGCTGCCCGCCGGCTCCGGCCTCAGCCATGCGGACACGCTGACGCTGATGAAGGCCCTGGAAGGCCGCACTCCACTGTGAGATGTTCTTTATTGTAGAATTTTCATACGATAATTCATATTTAGAAAAATTATTGAATTTTAAACCATCGAACTTTATAACTTGACGCTTATAAAGCTTTTTATTAGGGTTTTTAAAGTGAAAATTATTTCCATAATTATTCATATTTCTCTAATTTTTTTCACACCAATTTCCTCAGCTCATCTGCGTCCCGGGGAAAAGTCTATTGATATTAATACCGTAATAGGAAAGATATCCCAGGAACGCTATACACGACAACAGCTGCGTTCCATCCTCTTTCTCTACCTGTCCCAACAACAATCTCATCCTATCCAAACTACTTCTAAAGAGGAAACATTCAACATACTTAGAGCTAAGGGAAATTCCCTTTATATATTGGATTATGTGCGCAGTGCCCAAAGCTGGGAAGAAGTTTGCTCGAGGGTAAAAAAAGCTTTAAAATGGACACACAGCCTTTTGTTGCAACCCGATGACAATTCTCAAAAAAATAGCTTAGATTCAATTCAAAAAATTTTTCTAGCCCTAACTATACATTCCTCTTGTAATTCACCGCAAAACAAAAATTTACGTATCCTTATAGGACATACGTATCTTGCCCCCAGCCTAAGAACAGCATTACAGATTCCTTCTTCATCTATTTCACATGAAGTGATTAGAGCAGCAGAAATTTACACTCTTCTCTGCCGCCAGCAGAAAAAACTTCATTCGTCTTATGCTATTGAAATGTATAATTTGCTTCTTCAAATTCCTTCAATAACTTCCGATGAAAAAGCAAAATTCGCTTACTTTTTAGCCTATCTATATCTTAATACAAATCAATATCGACATGCTGCTAAAATTTCAAAAATAATTCCTAATATTGAAGGAATGAAGGAAGCTTCTTCAAGAATTCAGAAACAGGCTTTACAACGACACCAGGCATCCAGTAGAAAATAACGCCTTTCCTCATCATGAAAGTTTTATTAGTATTTTTCCTTTTTTACGGATTACTTTTGCAGGAGCTTTCTGCCCAAAAGATAAACCTTCAAGAAGTTTTTTCTTATTCAGGAGACAATGTTGTTGATGTTATAGAGGAGGTAGTTGCCCGGGAAGCAATCATTGAACTTGCAACTCAAGGTATATTAGTAAAATCGAATTCTGATATTGTTAAAGATCCTAAAAAACCAAAAATAATTAATTATACAACTACCATTAATTTCAAAGAGGCAAAAACATCTCGGCTCAAGCCTACACGGGGAGGAGAGCCAAAAGATGCGGCTAAACAGCCCTGTTCCATTGGTTTAATTTCTTTGGTATCTGATGATGGATGTAATGTAACCCTTCAAAACAATCAAGGTGAAAAAGATACCTGGCTGCAAGAAAGTAAAAAAGGACACGATATATCGAAAGGAAGAAGGGATTATAAGAAAATTCTTTTCCCTGGAAATTATAAATTTGAAATAGAATACTCTCAAACTTACTATAATCCTCCACCTGAAGATCTGGATGGCATTAGTCTTTTAATTACTCCTATCATCATAGATATTTCCGTTCGTGCAAACAATCAAATTCCCAATGGAAGGATTCTTATTGAAAAAGGGCAAAAAATAGAAATGGCTCTAAATGCAGACTGGCTTGGGCGTGGAGGTAAACCGGCATTGGAAGACCAAGTTATTTGGGAAATAAATCAACTATCATGTCAAGGCAACTTTGAAACCCGCTGGCAGGAAGTCGGAAAAGGGGCTTGGTGTGAATATCGTTGTAATACTCCAGGAATTTTCAGAATTCGAGCCAGGATCGGAGATAAAATATTTACATACACAAGACGTTTTAATGAACCACATGCTGACAGCACAACTAAATATGCCCATATCGGAGACTCTGCATGCATAGGAGTTGCCGAAAACAAACAGGAAATTCAACTACTCAATATTGCCTATCACCTCCTAGGTGACCCATGCTACGCATATGAAACTCCCTGGTTTAATGCGAGAGATTTAGATATTGCCCTCATAGGCGAAGGAAAATATTGGACTGAGACGCAAAGAGACGCTGCTATAGGAGCCCAGAAACTTAGAGAGAACATGGAGACGAAATGGGGTATTACTTATTTTTCTAATAATTTAAGGAATACACCAAAATGCAATTACTTTTTATATTACCAATGCAGACAGGCTGGTTTCAATATTCCTAACAAAATCCATTTGCAGGGGTTTCGCCCACCAGTCGTTGCTGAATGGAAAAATCCATCAACAAGAATAGGAAATTGGCTGTGGAAAAGCGCGGGCAGTACGCTTCCACAACCTGGGTGGATTGCTCTTGATGACGAGCACTGTGGCTTTATTGATTACGATGGAGGTATCATCAGCGGCGGTACATTTGATGTTAATAAAAAAATTACTCTTAACTTTCCCAAATATTTTAGAATATATCAACCATGAATTATTGCATTCCCGTCTTCGCATGTTTAGTTTGTTACAGTTCCATTTCTTATGTGAATGCTCAGGATGGATATATTCCCAACTCCTCCGGTAACACATCCTTAAATTATTTTTTAAATAATTACCGGAATTTAACTGATGAAGAAATTTCTGTATATTTTAATACGCATTGCAGGGATATTTTAAATAAATATTCATCCTTTACCCGCGATCAGAAGGATTTATTTAATTTTTTGTTCTCTCTGACGCCTGAAATCTACCTTAAAATCTGGGAAAGCATAGCTGAAAATTTAGATTCTGCTAATTCTTCTCACATGCTTGCTCTAAACGATTTGTTTAACGATCCAATTTACGGGTATACAAGATCGTTCTTCGGACTGAACTGGAAGCAAAAATCCATTAGGGACATCTGTGAAAAATTAAAAAACAAATTGAAAGAAAATCCGTCATGGATAAATGAGTTAAACAGTATTCTTCAGGGTGAAGCATGGAAAGATATAACAAGGAACGGTTTAAATGACATGTTAGGAAAAATTCCAAAGACTCCCCTTCCCCGGCAAGGCTACTCCCCTCAATTTAAAAATTGGACAGGAGATGAGATCGTTCAGGAAAAGTTGATTCAAGAGCTGTCAGAAGCCCATACGCAATTCACACAGCATATTTGGAAAACTAAAACGGAACAAGATATTGATTCTCTTTATAAAAAAGGACTCCGGGCAATGCAAATAGCAGAAGAATTATTTGAATTGCCTCCTCCACCCTCAGAGGCGGCTCAACACCGCTTGGGAAAACTATATCATGAAAAAGTTCACGTTGCCGGATACAAGAAGGGAATGCTGCCTCCGCCTGATATCAAGGAACCGGAACAGTTTTACCGACGGTTCCTGATCCTTGTGGAAAACCATCCAAAAATGAAATTATTGATGGAACAGTATCCGGAAATAATGACTTCTTCCCCCAGTTATCTTTTGGAAGAAACCCTGTACCTGGAACAACAGGAAACACGGAGCAAGAACTGAGTGGCTTGAAATACGCTATTACATTCTCCGTCATTCTGCCAGGCCGTCCACACGGGCGCGGTCAAAATCCGCCGGGCAAATGGTCACGTTTACCCGGTCGCCCGGCTTGAGCAGGTCCCTCAAGGGGGCATTCTTTTTTTCCACAAAAGCCACCGTGGTCTTGCCGTTCGGCAGGGTGGCTTGAAAAGCCGTATCCGCGATGCGCTCCACAATCACAGCCACCGCCTGCACCATCTGATAAGGGTAAAGTTTCATCTGAAAAACCAGGTTACAAATTCATCAGTCCATTCATCAGGTCGCTTCCGGTCTTAAGCCCCTTTTCCGCGGCATCCTGAAGATTGGGCACTACCGGAACGGGAACCTTGTCTGCGGCAGGAATCCTGAACCCGCCGCTATCCTTTTCCGTGCCGTCCTTGCCATTCCCTTCCCCGGCTCCCTTGTTCAGCAGGCGGGACGCTACGTCAGCCACTTCCGTCACCTTGCCCATTCCAATCTGCGTCAAACGGTCTCCCGCCGCCTTGATGAGCCGGGCGGACAAGTCTTCCGACGGGTTGTCCAGCGTGCCGCCAATGTTCACATTGGCCCACACCAGATTGCCGCCTACTTCCTGGCGGGAAGCGGAAAACACATCGGAAAAGCCCGGCAGGGCGCTCCACAGGCCATCCGCCCGCAGCCCCACCTGGAGCCTTCCGTTCAGCTCGCCTCCCTTACCTATTTCCAGCCAGCCTTCCACCCTCACCAGATTTTCACTTTCTACCAGGATGTCGGAAATGTGCCAGGCGTTCCCGCTGTAACGGAATTGGGCGGACGCCTTGTGCAGGGGCAGCTGGCGGAATCTGGAGGAACCGCAGAACAGGGCCAGCCTGTCCAGAACGGGAAGCCCGGTCAGCATGCCGTCCTGCAGCCTCACCAGGCCCGCCACATGGGTCAGGCCGTCCCGGCCGCCGCGCAGGTCCACCCCGCCGCTCACGCTCCCCAGGACATGCTTTTTCCAGTCATTTTCCAGAATGGCTGAGGCGGGAATGCTGTTGACTACCATGTTCGCCGTCCAGGAGGAGGAAAGGCCGTCCCAGTCTCCCTTGATGTCCAGATAGCCTCCCGCATCCGTCGTCAGGCGGCAGGAGGGCACGTTCACCCTCCTGCTGGAATGATTGAACTGCGCCGTGCCGGACATCAGGGAAAATTCCGGACAGCCCTTGAAGGGGAGCAGCAGCCTGCCCCCCTGAATGTCAAACCTGTACTGGCTGGATCCGGCGTCATGGGTGCTTTCCACGCGGGTTCCATTCAGGGCATACATCCTGCCGGGCACCCCGTAGGACACGGACAGGGAATCAATGTTCCCCTTTTCCAGGCGGAACGTATCCGGCAGAATATTCTTTTCCACCCAGCTCTTGGGCCCTTCCTCCCTTTCCTTGAAGCGGAAGGGCGCCGGGGCCAGCTGAAGCTTCACTTCCGCAATGTTCACGGAAGTGATGACAAAAGCGCGTTTCAGCAAATCCCAGCGGTTGAATTCCGTCTCAATGGATTTTGCCTGGAGGGAGGTCAGAAATTCATGTCCTTCCATCGTCACGCTGTCGCACCGGATGCCGGAACCGTCCCAGTCCAGAGGCGCTATTCTGGCGGTATCCACATTCATGTCATCCACAGCGGACTGGCCCAGCATGGTTAAAAAATCATCACTCTTCAAATAGGCGCGCACATACAGGTAGGAGCCGGTTACAGCCGCCACGGCCAGCACAAGCACCCCCAGGACGCTCCACAGCAGCAGCTTTTTCCAAACGCCGCCGGGACGGGGCTTTTTACGGCGTATCCTCCTCATTCTGGACATGGTACCAGCCTATATCAAATCCGCCGGGGGTCAAGCCTCCGGATGAGCCCCCAACTGCCGCAAACCACGGATAAACGGGCATACCGCTGGTTTTCCGCGCCTACTGCGGCCCGTGGTACACCTTGTGCCTTCCGGACGCCATGGTGATGAAGAGCAAAAACAGTGTGTAAGCCACCAGAAAGCCCACCGGAATCACGGCCCCGTGTTCTCCGCGCCCCAGCGCCTGGATGGGGGCGGCCTGCTTCACCCAGATGTTCTGAGCCAGCCAGGTCAGGAAAATGGTCAGCAGGAGCGTGGGCGTCACAAACTTCATGATGAAACGGTAAATCCTGGGAATGCGGATCACGGAGCCGTCCTCCAGGTCCGTCAGCCCCTTGTCCACCCCCAGCTTCCAGGAAAACAGAATCATCATGACCATGGCGCTTACAAAGAAGCACAGGGTGCCCAGAAAGAAATCATACGTATCCATCGCCAGCAGGTTCCCGCTGTACCAGGCGACGATCAGGGTGCCCGTGGCCGTGAAAAAGCCCTGTACTACCACGGCCATCTTGCGTTTCAGCCCCATGAATTCCTCAATGAAGGACAGCCCCACCTGCATCATGGAAATGGAGCTGGTCACCGCCGCTACAGTCAGGAGCAGGAAAAACAGGCTGCCGAAGATCACGCTGGACCCCATCTTGGCAAAAGCCTGGGGAAGCACCATGAAGCCCAGCGCAAAGGTTCCCTGCCCGGCGGCTCCGGCCACCCCCAGGAACGCCACGGCGGCGGGAACCGTCATCATGCCGGCAATGCCCACCTCGCACACCTCGTTGGAGGCGGCCGCGGAAAGGCCGCTCAGCGCAATATCCTCCTTCTTCCTGACATAGCTGGCATACGTCAGGATCAGCCCCGTTCCCACGGAAAGGCTCAGGAACACCTGTCCGGCCGCGGCCACCCAGAGTTCAATGTTTTTCAGCCCGTCCCACAAGGTCACCTTGGTAAGCCTCCGGGCCCCTGCGGACATTTCCACCTGCCGCACGGCTTCATCCATGGCCCCCTCATGGGAAGCGGACACCATGGAGACCGTCTTCCACTCTCCGCTGTGCGGGTCCTGCTCCTCCACCAGCACCTTGCTGGGATTCCACATGTACCCCAGCCCCTGCTCAATGCTGCGGTCCGGCTGGGACGGATCCGGCGTTCCAATACATAAAATGCGCACCAGCAGCACCAGGGAAATCAGCAGGAGCAACGGCATGAACCAGCGTGAAAACATCTCAATCCCCTTGCTGATACCCCGGTAAATGATTCCCAGGTTCAGCAGGATGACCCCTATGACGATCCAGAGCAGCCCGTTATCTGACAAGAGGGCGCTCCCGTCTCCGTACATGCCTGTAAAACTGAAGAAGGTATGCGCCGTGCCCTCAGCTGTGGAGAACACTTCCGGCTGCGTCAGCATTTTCCAGAAATAGCCGCAGCACCACGCCTCCACCACCATGTAGTAAAACGCCACGGAGGAAGGCCCCAGCACCGCCAGCACTCCCAGGAACTTCCACAGCCTGGACCCCTTGGTCAGGTACCAGAACACGCCGGGGGCGCAATGGGCGCCCAGCTGGCCGCCGCGGCGCCCGATGGACCATTCCGCCCAGGCCACGGGGAGGCCCACCAGCACCAGCATGATGCCGTATGCCACCATGAAGGCTCCCCCGCCATACTGGGCCGCCAGCCCCGGAAAGCGCAGAAAATTACCCAGCCCCACGGCGCTTCCGGCCACAGCAAGAATCACGCCGATTTTTCCAGACCACTCGTCTTGTTGCGGCTTTGAGGATGACATGCAGGCCATACTGACAAAAAAAGCCTTCCTTTCAAGTGAAAACAGGCTCCTTTCTCATGAAGAAGGCATCATTGCCTCTTGACTTCCTCTTGTTTTTTGGAATCATTCTTTTAGAACTAAACCAAAAAACCGACCATGCTTCTCATTGGAAAACCGGCACCTCATTTTAGTGCAAACGCAGTTGTAAACGGTACCATCGTACCGGATTTCAGTCTTGACCAGTTCAAGGGCAAAAAGTACGTGATCCTGTTCTTCTACCCGAAGGACTTCACATTCGTATGCCCCACTGAACTGATCGGCTTCCAGGAAGCCCTGGGCGAATTCGACAAGCGTGACGTGGCCGTCATAGGCTGCTCCACGGACAGCGAGTTCTCCCACTGGGCCTGGGTGAACACCCCCCGCGACCAGGGCGGCATCCAGGGCGTGACCTATCCCATCGTTTCCGACATCAACAAGACCATTTCCGCCGACTACGGCGTGCTGGCCGGAGACGAGGAAATTGACGAAGACGGCAACGTGGAAGTCAACGGGGAACTGATCGCCTACCGCGGCCTCTTCCTGATTGACAAGGACGGCATCGTCCGCCACCAGCTCATCAACGACTTCCCGTTGGGACGCTCCATTGATGAAGCCATCCGCGTGGTAGACGCCCTCCAGCACTTCGAACTGTACGGAGAAGTCTGCCCCCTTGGCTGGCACAAGGGTGACGCAGCCATGACCCCGTCCCACGAAGGCGTGGCTTCCTACCTCAGCAAGTAAGCTGCCCGCCGGCAATATTTCAAGGCCGTTCCCCCTTCCGGGGAACGGCCTTTTTCGTCGCCTCCGCCTAACATATAAATATTGACAACGGAACTGCCCGTTTTAATTTACTCCCAATGAACTATATCATTCCAGCTTTCCTATTGTTTTCTTCCTTTACAGATTCCGTCTGCGCCACAAATGCCCAAGCTCCAGGAAGCATCAGGGACCTTGAGACGGCCTACCAAAAATTCTGCATCCGGCGCGGAGAAGCCCTTCTCCCGGCATTCTCAAAAAAACTTCTCTCTCTTCAGCAGCAGGCGGTCAATCAATCCGACTTTGAAAAAGCCAAACAGATCCAGTCCCTTCTTCAAAACATCAAAAAAGATGTCCTCTCCCCTCCACCTTCAACCACCATCGACCCGTTTTTCATAGGAAAGGCCTGGAAAAAGAACGGGGACAGCAGTGAATTCACGCAGTTCCTGGATTCCGGCCTGAGGCGGTTCGCAAAAGACGTGAAACAACCGGCATTCCAGCCCCAGGACCAATGGGCGGACCCCGGCAAATCCTCCCGGGAAATAGTTGTCTTCAGGGAGGAACCCCTGCGCATCTGGGTTAAAAGAGACGACTCCACCATCATTCAAATCTATAAGGACGCCAGCATTGACTGGCTCACGCTCCAAGACGGCAGGCAAGGCATCACCAAGTCACCGGAAACGGACTTGGAGAACCTGCACCAGGAATTCCGGACGGAATATTCCAAAGCGTGCCAGCCCTTGACCCAGAAATATCTGGCCGCTGTGGAAAAAAGACAGAAGCAGCTGGCCCAGCAGGGAAACATGGAGGAGGCCATCGCCATCCACAACTACATGAAGCCATTCAATTCCGAGGGCAGGCCGGTGGACCAGCTTCTAAACGGAATCTGGAAAAACCAGGTGGGAGAGCTGTATGACTTCTCCAGCAAATCAAAAGCGGCTAAGAAAAGCCCGGACGGTTCCCTGAAATTCTATCTGGTTTACACGTCCGCCAGCCCTGCGGGGGAATGGAAAATGGCTCGTGTGGACCGGGGGACCGAAAAAGGCATGGAAGTCATTTTCTTTTCCGCCGGGGAAAAAGTGTACCTAATTCCGAACAGGCCTTCCCGCTTTTTCTCTATTTTAACGCGCGTATCCGGCAGCTGACACCTCTTCAAAACGCACATTCCCGGCATTAAAAAACCTTCCCGCGCCCGTCAATCCATGGAGCCCGGCGGAAGAAGCCCCGTCTGCACAGCTCCGCCTTTATTCTCTCCATGGGAGAGCGTCAATACTTTGGCGCCGCCTGCAGGCAAATAGCCGGAACTGTCATAAATCAGGAGGAATACGCGCACGCCCCTTGAGCCGTACAGGGGTGTTTGCTACATCCTTGGCATGAATATGGATTTCATGGCAGCCGCAGCCTCCAGGGAAGATATCTGGACAAGAACCATGGATTTTCTGAACATGCCGGACTGGCTCAAACTGGAAATGGTGCAGTCCGTGGGCGCTAAAATCCTTCACGTGGTCATCTGGCTGGTGGTAAGCTGGATCCTTTTGAAGCTCCTTTGCCAGGTACTGCGGAAAATAACCAGCCTGAAAATGTCACCACAGGCATCGCGCCTGACGGTAAAAATCGTTAAAAACGCAGGGTACATCATCATCGGCGTGGAAGCCTTCGCCCTGATGGGGTTTGACATCCTTACCCTGCTGGGCGCGGCCAGCATCATCGGCGTGGCGGTGGGCTTCGCCTCCCAGACCTCCTTGTCCAACATCATCAGCGGCCTCTTCCTGGTAGGGGAAAAGCAGATCAACCTGGGGGACATGATTGAAGTGGGGGGCATCACCGGCAATGTGGACTCCATCAACCTCATGTCCGTCCAGCTCCGGCTGGCGAACAACACCATGGTCCGCATTCCCAATGAAATGATCATCAAAAACCCGGTGAGCAATATCACCCGCTTCTCCACGCGCCGCTGTGACCTGGACCTGGGCGTGGACTACAACTGCGATATTGAGCACGTGGTGACCGTGCTGGAGGAAGTAGTCAAGCAAAACAGGCTCTGCCTGGATGATCCGGCGCCCGTCATCATGTTCACGGGGTTTCAGGACTCCTCCCTGGGATTCAAGATAGGCGCCTGGTGCCTTAAGGACAACTTCCTGGACTGCCAGAAAACGCTTGCCCATGACATCAAGCACCGCTTTGCGGCGGAGGGTATTTCCTTCCCCTTCCCCACCCGCAGCCTGGAGAGCAGAACCCCCATCAAGGTGGAAATATCCGGTACGCCGGAGAAAAATCAGTAGGGGCTCTCTTTTTGCTTTCTTTTTGCCCCGTGAAATTTCAATCTTGTCTGCGTAAAATCCGCACTATGTCTGACACATCCGCACCCGCCTATCAAAGAATCCTCCTGAAACTCAGCGGAGAAGCCCTGCGCAGCCCCGGCAGCATGGACAATATTTCCCCGGAAATCGTCGCCCGCATTGCTGAAGAAATCGCCCAGGCGCACCGTTCCGGCGTTCAGATCGGCCTCGTCGTGGGCGGCGGCAACTTCTGGCGCGGGGCAAAAGCCAGCGTGCGCGGCATGGACCGCGCCACGGCGGATTACGTGGGCATGCTCGCCACGGTCATGAACGCCCTGGCCCTCCAAAGCGCACTGGAACGCGCGGGAGTCCCCTGCGTGGTCCAGTCCGCCATTGAAATGAAAAACGTTGCGGAACCCTTCATCCGCCTGACGGCCCGTTCCTACCTGGACAACAATAAAATCGTCATCTTCGCCGCGGGCACGGGCAACCCGTTCTTTTCCACGGACACCACGGCGGCCCTGCGCGCCAGCGAGATCAATGCGGAAGTAGTGATGAAAGCCACCTCCGTGGACGGCGTGTACGATGCGGACCCCAAGAAAGTTTCCGGCGCCAAACGCTTTGACGCCATCTCCTACCAGGAATGCCTGGAACGCCAGCTCAAGGTGATGGACTCCACCGCATTCACCCTGTGCATGGACAACAAGAAGCCCATCATCGTATTCGATATGCACGAGCCGGGCAACATCACGCGCGCCCTGCTCGGGGAGCCCATCGGCACCACCATCAGCTAATCCGCCCGCACACCCTTTTCCAACCTACAAAAACACTTAGCACCCACCATCATCATGGACGCAGAAACATTACTATTGGAAACGGAGGAATCCATGCTCAAGGCCGTGGACTTCGCCAAACAGGAATTCTCCGGCGTACGCACGGGAAAAGCCTCCCCCGGCCTCGTGGAAAACCTGGACGTGCACGTCTCCAGCTACGGCTCCGTCATGAAGCTGAAAGGCCTGGCCGTGATCAGCACGCCTGAACCGCGCCTGATTCTCATCCAGCCGTTTGACCCCAGCACCGTTCATGACATCGGCCGCGCCATTAATGAAAGCAAGCTGAACCTCAATCCGCTTGTGGAAGGCCGCTCCATCCGCCTGCCCATTCCCGCCCTCACGGAAGAACGCCGCAAGGACCTGGTGAAACTGGTCAAATCCCAGGCGGAAGAAGCCCGGGTGCGCGTGCGCGGCGTCCGCAAGGCAGCCATTGACTCCGCCAAAAAGCTCAAGGCGGACAACCTTGTCACGGAAGACGGCCAGCGCGACCTGGAAACGCAGATCCAGAAGCTCACGGACAAATACGTCAAGGAAATTGACGAGCTGGTGGCCGCCAAGGAAAAGGACATCATGACCATCTGAGCCAGAACCATCCATCCCCAACCATTTTACGACAATGACAGACAACGTAACAAACTTCCTCGCCTCCGGCATTGAAATCAAGGGAACCATCCGTTTCCAGAATGACATGCACATCGACGGCAAGATTGAAGGTGAAATCATTTCCGACAAGGGAAAGGTCACCATCGGAGAAACCGCCCAGATCAAGGGTGACATCACCGCCGGAGACGTGCGCATTTACGGCAACGTGGAAGGCAAGGTCACCTCTGACCGCTGCGAGCTCAAGCAGCAGGCCCGCGTCGTCGGAGACATGAAGACCCGCAGTCTTGCCATGGAAGAAGGCGCCCACCTGCTGGGCCGCACGGAAATCGGTTAAGAAATAATACGCTCCATTTTTACCAAGCCGTTCCTCAAGAGGGGAACGGCTTTTTTACGTCCGCGCACAGCACGGATTCCCCTCCGGAAAGGCGGCCGGGAACACAATACATCCGGCTGGGAGACAAAGTCCCCAGCCTTTCACATCCCTACTCATCCGGAGCGCAGAGGAAGCTCCAGCCTTCTTTCCCTTCACCATACTTGGTGGGGCCTCCCCGCGTCGCTCCCGGATAGGCCGTTTAACCCCGTTTGTGCGGTACGGGCCCCCGGCAAGCAAGACGGGCCACCACCGCCCCGCGCGTTTCCTCAGGGGAGCGGCGGACGGACGATGGACACGGACCGGGGCTGTGCGGGATCCAGCACCTTTTTAATAAAGGCGTTCACCTGGTCCAGGGTCATGCCCCTGATGGCGGATGTCTGCCATTCAAACGCATCCAGAGGCAGCCCGAACAGGATATCCAGAGCCAGCATCTGGCACAGCGCCCCATTGGACTGCATGGCCAGCAGGCGGGAAGACAGGGCGGAAGCCTTGGTGCGCTCCAGCTCCTCTTCCGTCATGCCGCGTTCATGAATCATTTCCAGCGTCTTTTCCAGACGCTCCCCGGCCTCATCCAGTTGCTCCGGGGAGGTCCCCAGATAAAAGCAGATGCCCCCGGCGTCCATGCCGATAAACAGGGTGGAGCTGGCATAATAGGCCAGCCCCGCCTCCTCCCGGATGTTGGTGAACACGGGACCTGCCATGTCACTGCACCAGGCCTGGAATACCAGCGCCTGGGCCATTTCCGGAGAAGCTACGTCCACACCGGGCATCCCCACCACCAGAACAGCCTGCTGCTTGTCCAGAACAGCCACTTCCCGCCCGGCTTGCAGTGCGGGAGTAGGAGTCAGAACCGGAGGCGTGCCCTCCCTCATTCCTCCCAGACGCTTTTCCAGAAGAGGCAGAACTTCTTCCTTCCTGACGTCTCCGGAGATGCAGATCACGGCATTGGAGGCGCAAATGATGCGTTCATACTGGTTCTTCACGTCCTGAACCGTTAATGAAGAAAGGCTCTCCGGCGTGCCGGACGGGGAATTCCCGTAGGAAACAGGGCCATAAGCCACCCTCCGCTCCTGCCTGAACGCCACGGAAAGGGGGTCTTCCATGTCTTCTTCCGCATCCGCCACAAAAGATTCCTTTTCCCGCAGGAAGGCGTCTTCCGGGAAAGAGGGGTTCATCACCACATCCGCCATCAGTTCCAGCCCGGCGTCCAGGTCTTCCGCCAGAATCTGGCAGCCCACGCTCAGGGAATTATTGCCGGTGGAGGTATTGATGGCCCCTCCTATGTCTTCCAGAAAACGGGCGATGTCCGCCGCGGAACGCGTGGCGGTGCCTTTCAGCAGACACTCGGACATCAAATCCGTCACCCCGGCGTCCCGTTCATTCTCCGCACGGCAGCCGGCCTTGAAGGCCAGGCAGGCATACGCCAGGGGGAGGCGGTGGTCTTCACGGATCACCACCTTCATGCCGTTGCCCAGCACATGCTCGCTCAGGGCCGTTTCCGCTCCGGCGGCGGAGCCGTCTTCATCCGTGGCGTTGCTGCCCAGGGGGTCCAGGCTGACTTCCGTGACATTCGGGGAAGACAGCCATGTGGAACACACGCGGTGCAGGTCTTCCGTCGTCACCCGTTCAATGGCTTCCTGCCATTCGGAAGACAGGTTCAAATTGCGCGCGCCGAACCAATCAGCCCCCATTTCCGAGGCTATCCCGGCAGCGGAACTCCTGCGGCGCAGTCGGCTGACCCGGGTCTGCTTGCAGACCCTCTTCAGGTCTTCCGTAAAATCCTCCTGCGCCAGATTCCGGAGCTCCTGAAGCACCAGGTCCCGCACCTTGTCACGCTGGGCCCGGTCCACATCAATGCTGATGGTGAACGCTCCTTCGTCGGACTCGGACTGGTTGGAATGCACCTCAATGCTATACACCAGGCCCAGCCGGTCATGGAACTTTTCATAAAAACGAGCGGAACGCCCTCCGCCCAGAATACTGGCCAGGGCGGAAAGGGCCGGCGTATCCGGATGGCCGGAACAGGGGAGCCGCCACGCAAGGTTCAGTTTGGAATAAGGCACGGCAAACTCCTTCCTCACCCTGCGGGAGCCGAACTGGTGCGGCTCATGGGGAATAAGCTCCCGGTTCAGCGGGCGGGATTTTAAATCCTCCACCAGCAACTCCAGGTGGGCAAGAATCTCCTCGGCGTCCACATCCCCGGCGATGGAAAGCACCACATTGTTCGGAACATAGCGGCTGCCATGGTAATCCAGCACGTCCTGGCGCGTCAGGGCGTCAAAGGAAGCCGGTTCCCCCAGCACGGGCCAGCGGCGCGGGTGCTTCAAGTACAGCGTCTGCATCAGAAGCTGGTAGGCCACGGAATCCGGATCATCCGCATACATGGCCATCTCCCGGCGCACCACCTCCTTCTCCCGTTCCATATCCTCTTCCGGGAAAGTGGGGGAAAACACCAGCTCCGTCAGGAGGTTCAGGAAAATCTGCCAGGACTCCGCAGGGCCGTCTATATAATAGACGGTGCGGTTCACGCTGGTATACGCATTCCAGTGGCCCCCGCGCTCCTGCACCTTGCGGGCCAAGTCCTGCCCGGAGTAATTCTCCGTCCCCTTGAACACCAGGTGCTCCAGCAAATGGGAAAGGCCGCTGCCCTGCCAGTGCCCTTCATTCATGGACCCCGTGCCCACCCAGTACTGGAGGGACACTACGGGATGGGACTTGTCCTCCTTGATCAAAACCGTCAAACCGTTTCCAAAACGGCGCATCACAGGTTCCTTGGCTGAACTCATGTTACTTACCGTGCCTCAAGAAGGGAGGCCATGCAAGCCGCCGCTCCGTACGCGCCGCGGCACTGTCAGACTTACTACGGTTTTCAAAAACGCAACTGAACCAAAAACCTTCCTCAAAAAAACATGATGACTACACATTTTTTTGAACAAATCTTAAACTCTGTTACTCTATCAGTCGTAGAACGGCGGATCACATGCCGTTCCTTATCAACACCACCAACCTCATACATCAATAACATGAAAAAGATCCTCGCTGTAGCAGCCTTTGCTTTCGCCTTCAGTGTCAACGGCTATGCCCAGGAAGCCGCCGCCCCGGCAGACTCCTCCGCTCCCGCCGCCCAGAAGTGCTGCAAGAAAGACAAAAAGTGCGACAAGAAATGCGACAAGGAAGGCAAGTGCGGCAAAAAGTGCGACAAGCCCTGCAGCAAGGGTGAAAAGCCCTGCGACTGCTCCAAAAAGGAAGAAGCTCCCAAGGCCTAACCCCACGGAAACCATTACAATAAACACCAGCCCTTGCCGGAACCTTCCGGCAAGGGTTTTCTCCACCGGGAGGAAGTAAAAACATCCGTCCCGTTGACCATGAAATTACTTGATCTTAACCTTCAACCCATTTTATAAATTGTCATCATGAAAACGACCTCCATTCTTACCATCGGCTGTGCAGCCATCGCCCTGTCCATGACCGCCTGCACCAACTTCGGCTCCCCGAACACCTACAACATGAACGAAATCGGCGGCGCCCAGGAAACCTACACCGGTACGGTCACCAGCGTGGAAAACGTGAAAATCCAGGCTAATAACGCCAATACCGGCACGGGCATCGGCGCCGTGGCGGGCGGCCTGACCGGCGCCATGTTCGGCGGCGGCAACGCCAAGTACGCTACCGCAGCAGGCGGCGCCATTCTGGGCGGCATTGCCGGCAACCAGATTGACAAGGCCGTGAACAACACGACGGGCCAGCGCATCACCGTGCGCCTGGACCAGAAGAGAAACGGCACCCGCAGCTACACGGTCGTCCAGGTGGCCAGCAAGAACAATCCCATCCAGGTTGGGCAGCGCGTACGCGTGATCATCGGCAACAACGGTTCCCGCGTCCTGGCCTATTAACCGGCCGTCATCCCCTGACCAGCTACATACCGGCATGATCTTCGGCACCTTACCCGGCGGCGCTCCAGTAGAATTGTTTGAACTGTCTTCCGACAAGTTGACGGTACGCATCAGCAACTATGGAGGGCGCATCATTTCCGTCGTCAAGGACGGCATGGACATGATCGTAGGGCCCAAGCATTTTGAAGACATGCTGAAAGACACCTGTTATTGCGGTGCGATTTGCGGCCGTGTCGCGAATCGCATCGCAAAAGGCAGGTTCTCCATTGACGGAGACTCCCACGCCGTGGCCGTCAATAACGGCCCCAACCACCTGCATGGCGGCATCCAGGGCTTTGACAGTAAAATCTGGCAGGTTCAGGAAGCCACGCGCAGCACCCTGGTGCTTACCCTGCACTCCGCAGACGGGGAGGAAAACTACCCGGGCAGCCTGGAAGTGGTGGCCACCTACACCGTGGTGGAAGAAACCCTGCACCTGCGCCTGGAAGCGTACGCAGACGCAGCCACCATTGTCAATCTTACCAACCACGCCTACTGGAACCTCTCCAGCAAGCCCACCATTGACTCCATGACGCTGGAGGTACGGGCTTCCGCCTACACCCCGGTGGACGCAACCAACATCCCGGACGGGCGCATCCTGCCCGTGGAAGGGACGGACTTTGACCTGCGGAAGGCAACCCTGCTGGGCGAGCGCAATTCCGCCGCCCATCCGGACACAGCCGCCGGACTGGACCACAACTATGTGCTGGATTCCGAACCCGGCGACAAGATTGCCGCCATCCTTCTTGATCCGGAATCCGGACACCGCCTGATGGTGGCGACGGACGCGCCGGGCCTCCAGGTTTATACCGGGGAATACCTGCCCCAGGCACGCCAGGGAATTGCCCTGGAAGCCCAGGGGTTCCCGAATGCCGTCAACACGCCCCATTTCCCCAGCGTCATCCTGCGCCCCGGCCAGTCCGCCACGCGCAATATCACCTGGACCGTCAGGTAAGGAAGCAGGGAGGACCGCCTGAACGCCCCCTGCCGCTATACCGCCGCATACAGGGCTTCCGCCACCACCTTTTGCAGGCCTTCCGCCATGCGTTCCATGGAACGGCCCACAAAAATCAGATCCGCCACGGACACCAGATTATCCTGATACTGTTCCGGCAGACGGGTAAACATGTCGGTAAGGGACGCCGCATGCTCCGCCAGCGTCTCCAGCGCAGACGCCAGTTCCTCCAGAGCCTTCCCGTTCCAAGTGGAAACGGCCTTGTTCACGGCCCTGAACTGCTCCGCCATCTCCCGGTACACGGGGTCCGCCTGGGCAGCCTCCCGGATGCGAGGGCGCTTGTTAATCTTGTTGGCCCTCTTGGCAACCGTGACGGCCTCATCACCGATCCGCTCATACATGGAAGACATGCGTATGGAGGCCAGCACCACCTTGAGGTCGGAGGCCACCGGGCTGAAAAAAGCCAGCAGGTGCAGTCCTTCCCGGTCCACCGTCATCTCCAGCTCGTCCAGCTCCTCGTCGTCGGCAATCGCCTGGTTGGCGGCGGACTCATTCTGCTGCAAAAGTCCCGCGGCGGCCAGGTCCAGGGCGCTCTGCGCCTTGTAGGCCATCTGCATTAAATGCGTATTCAGGGAGGAAAGGGCGGTGTCAAACTCCCTCAGGGCATGGGCGTCGTGATTCATGATTCGGAATATTGGCTTGATGACGGGCAGTGGTTCTGCCCGCATGGTAAAAAAGATGCTGCCTGCGCCGGCTGTCCTTGTTGGCGGCGGATGAAGCCTTCCTCCGGACAACGCCGGAGGAAGAGGAAAAACGGCCCGCTCCGCCCCTGGGAGTAAACTTTGATAAAACCATAATCAAACTTTCTATTAACTGAATCTCCCCGTAATGTAATCCTCCGTTTCCTTCATGGAGGGATTGGAAAAAACTTTCTCCGTGGAATCAAACTCCACCAGCCTGCCCAGCATGAAAAATCCGGTCAGGTCTGAAACGCGCGTAGCCTGCTGCATGTTGTGGGTGACCACGATGATGGTGAAATCCTCCTTGAGCCGGTGCATCAGTTCCTCCACCCGCACCGTGGCGATGGGGTCCAGGGCGGAACAGGGTTCATCCATCAGCAAAATGCGCGGCTTCACGGCAATGGAGCGGGCAATGCACAGGCGCTGCTGCTGGCCGCCGGAAAGGCCGTTGGCGGAGGCATGGAGGCGGTCCTTCACTTCATCCCATAAAGCGGCATGGCGCAGGCTTTCCTCCACCGCTTCATCCAGAAGGCCGCGGTTTTTCACCCCGGCCAGCTTCAACCCGTAGGAAACGTTCTCATAAATGCTCAACGGGAAGGGATTGGACTTCTGGAACACCATGCCCACTTCCCGCCGCAGATGAATGGGGTCCAGAGTAGGAGAAGTCACGTCCACCCCGTCAATGCGGATGGAGCCGCCCGTGACGCGGGCCTCCGGAATACGGTCGTTCATCCGGTTGATGCAGCGCAGCAGCGTGGACTTTCCGCAGCCGGAAGGGCCAATAAACGCCGTCACCCGGTTCCTCGGAATTCTCATGGTGACATTGAACAGGGACTGCTTGTCCCCATAACAAAAATCCAGGGAATCCACTTCTACGGCGGTCTGATCGGCTGCTGCTGGGTGCGGGGTCATCTTCGTTCAAAAGCGCATCTTGCGCCGTTACCCGCATGGTATCCCAAATTCGCCCCTCCGTGGCTACTACGAGTTTGTGACAATTTCTTAAGGTGGCTTTTTGAGAAAAAGAAAATCATGCAGCGGATTTAGAATCCGTTAATTTTTAATTGACTACTGAATTAAATGCGGGTGATCGCAGAAACACGCTTGGTCTTTTCTTTTTTGACATACATTTTTACTTGCAAAATGAGAACTATTTTTCTTGCCGGGAAAAAACTATTTTGTATGTTGGTACGACATGCCAGACAACCTCTTGGCAACGGCTTTACATCTCTCACTTTTAATAAATTCCAATAATTTTTAGATAAAATTTCAATGAAAAGGACAATTCCACAAAATCCAGGACCCAGGCATATGAGCAAGGGTTTTGCCCTGATTGCCACCATCACGCTGATGATGCTCCTGGCCCTCCTCAGCGTTGGCCTTCTGACTATTGCATCCTCACAGGTCCGCATTTCCGAAAAGCAGCTTTTTGCTGCGGAAGCCAAATCCCTCGCCAAGCTTTCCCTGGAAGTAGCCCTGGGCCAGCTTCAGTGTGAACTGGGACCGGACCAGCGCGTTTCCGCCAACTCCGGCATCCTTTCCTCCGGAACCAGCGAAGGAAGCGCGCCATACATCCTGGGCGTCTGGAACAGCTGGGATACCTGGCTCAACAAAACCAGCTCCCAGGGCACCACCATTGCTTCCACCTATGATACGGGAAGAAAGGCCATGTTCCGCCGCTGGCTCATTTCCGACCCTGACCTGCGCAGGCTCAGTTCCCTGG